>Ga0115000_10002948_pt1 | contig 14373 bp, 12 predicted proteins | sample ArcticOcean_MG_C_6_FD_89690 | JGI IMG/M metagenome (GOLD analysis project Ga0115000, IMG submission 89690) | Marine microbial communities from western Arctic Ocean - ArcticOcean_MG_CB8_128 | ecosystem: Environmental > Aquatic > Marine > Oceanic | place: Arctic Ocean: Canada Basin | collected...
TCATTCATTATACCAGTATGAATATTTCCAAATTGAAAATATGCAAAAAAGTTTTGACCATTATCAAATTTCTTCTTCATACTTTCCAACATAGTACAATGACGTTCAATGAGATCATCATTTTGTTCATCATATGAAAGAAATTCATCAAAGCCTTGTTTAGGTACTAATATTTTATTTATCATATCACAAATAGTGTAATAGTTTTCATCTTTAAGATATTCAGTTAATGTTTTAAATTTATTTTTTTTAAAATTATAAGTTGACCAATAACTATTAGTTCCTGTTCTTGTTCCATAACTACCACTAAAAACAGCATGCATTGCAGCTATTGTATGAGGCCCATAAGTAATAGATTGAGAAAAAGAAATAGATTTCTTTTTTAAATTTTTATAAAATTGAGATTTTCTAGAATAATCCCATCTTCCACCATCTATCATCAAAATAATTAAATTTTTTTTATTCATAATTCCTGTTTTAATAAACCACCATTATTCATATTTTAATGTAGATAAATTTGATCTTAATTTTTCTATTAGATATTTATATTTTTGATAGTAATCTATATCAATGAATTTATTAAAAAAGAGTCAATCGTATTATTATGAAGGTAATTGTTGTAGCCATAATTGTAATTTTTATTTTAGGGTATTCTATAGGTTCGAATAGTATTCCTTTTGATGATACAGTAAAATCATATTATTCTAAATTAACTGCACCAAATTATTATGAACAAAATTTAGATCAAATTCTTCCAATTTTATACGAAACTAATGTACAATCATTGATACATATTGATAATGAAGCAGACATAGCAAAAATACGTAATCAACTAATAGATTATGTATGGAAAGAAGAAGGATTTTCTAAAAATAAAATGCCATCAAAAATTGAACATGATGTTAAAGATGAACGTTATGAAGGAATAATTAATTTAGAAAAAATAGATAAAATTACTCTAACTATGGAATATGGTGTTGAATCTTATGCTTATATTTTTGTGGCTGACCAAAAAAATGAAGATATCATATTATATCATCAAGGTCATGATGGTGATTTTGTTAATGGTAAAAAAACTATAGAATTTTTTCTTGAAAAAGGATATTCAGTAGTTGCCTTTTCAATGCCTTTACTCGGAATGAACAATCAGCCAATAATTAATGTCGAAAATATTGGTACGATAAAACTAACAGATCATGAACAGTTTAGATTACTGGATTCAGATGATTTTTCTTCAATTAAATTTTTCTTAGAACCAATTATGGTTGCAGTTAATTATATTGAAAATAATTATAATTCAAATTCAATCTTCATGATAGGGATTTCAGGCGGAGGTTGGACAACAACTATCTATTCAGCAATTGATGATAGAATAAATAAAAGTTTTCCTGTGGGAACAATGTTACCATTATTCATTTCTTTAAATGCACCTGCAATGCCACATTATGAATCAGTTCTTTTAGAACTTTATGAAAAAGCTAGTTATCTTGATCTATACATTTTATCCTCATTTGGAGAAAATAGAGAACAAATTAAAATAATTAATAAATTTGATTCATGTTGTCATGGTGGAATATCATATCAAGTTTTTGAAGAAGAGATAATGGAAACAATGATAAAATTAAACAACGGGAATTTTACTATTTTCTTAGATGATACACATAATGGGCATAAAATTTCAGATGTTGCATTACAAGTAATTTTAGAAAATATTAGAAAATAATAATTAATTCATATATATGAATAAATACTAATTTTAACTTATTAAATATCCTTAATTTAGAAAGTACATGTATACAATAAAGCAGCCACCTCAAATTATTTTTGGCAAATTTTCTGTGAGAGATTATGTATTCCCTAAACAATGTTTAGTAATTACATCTAAAGGAAGTAAATCACGCATGTGGTTAGAATATTCAAATTTAAAAGATGCATATTTGTTTGAAAATGTAGAACCAAATCCATCAATAGAAACAGTTGAAAAAATCATTTCGGAGTTTAGTTCTTTAAATTTTTCTCATGTGATAGGATTAGGAGGTGGAAGTTCAATGGATGTAGCAAAATATGTAGCATATAAAATGAGAAAAAAGAAAATAATGATACCAACCACATTTGGGAGTGGGAGTGAAGTCACAAGAATTTCAGTATTAAAAATTAATGGAAAGAAAAGAAGTTTTCATGATGATAATATTTTTGCAGATACAGCTATAATAGATTCATTTTTTATAGAAAAAATGCCAATAGATGTATTAAAAAATTCAGTAGTAGATGCATTGGCACAATGTTCTGAAGCATTTGATAGTAAAAATGCAAACAAATTTACAAAATTTCTATGTAATCATGCTTTTGATTTACTAGAAGATGGAATATTAAACCAAAATTATGAAAAAATTGTTTTAGGTTCATCATATGATGGATTAGGATTTGGAAATTCTTCTACTACTTTAGGTCATGCTTTATCATATGTTTATTCCGATGAAGGGGTCTCTCATGGTCATGCTTTAGCATTTACAACTACAATTGCTCATAAATTTAATAAATCAAAATTTTATGAGAGATTTTTAGCAATTGTTAAGAAACTTGAGTTTTCTGAAATTTATTTAAAACAAGATTTGTGTGAAGCATCTGAAAGAATTTTAAGAGATAAAAAACATTTAGATAACAATCCAGTAAATATTACAAAAAATGAAATTATATTATTATTAAAAAAGATAAATGATAAAAAAGTTTTTTAAATTAAAAATTTATTAAAATCTGAAATATATGAAATCATTAGGATTCCCATCAAAGAAGAAAACAATAGAAACTAGAATTATTGTTAAAAATAGTGTCCAATAAGGTAGTTTTGATGAAGCTATTCTTCCTAAAGTATTAGGTTTTAGGTATACCAGGAAATGTAATATAAAAAATAATATCATTAGCATAACAGGAAGTTTATGGGAAGATAAGAAAGGTAGTATATTTGATGTTTGGAAATCAAATAAAACATATTTTTCTATAGAGTATAACATATGATCAGTATTACTAACTCTAAATGGAATCCATGCTAAAAATACAAAGTATTGAGTAATTAAAATTGAAATGATTTTACCAAATTTACTTTTAAAAAATGGATGAATTTTCAAATGAGGGAATTTATTTGAAATAGATCTATGAATTGCAAGATAAGATCCATGAAGCATTCCCCAAATTACAAAATTCCACGATGCACCATGCCATAATCCACCAAGAAACATTACTGCAAATAAGTTGAAATATGTACGATAATTTGATTTTTTATTTCCTCCTAATGGAATGTAAAGGTAATCCCTTAACCAACTAGATAATGAAATATGCCATCTATTCCAAAAATCAGATGGAGAAGTAGCAAAATATGGTTTATTAAAATTTCTTGGAATTTTGAAGCCAAGAATCAATGCAGCACCTATTGCAATATCAGTATAGCCTGAAAAATCACCATAAATTTGAATACCAAATGCCAATGTTCCCATCATTATTGAAAAAGAATCTAAACCAATAGGATAAGCAAATACTTCATTTGCAAGAAGTCCAATATTATCTGCAAAAAACATTTTTTTAAAAAAACCAAATGCCATCAAAGTTATTCCAAATTTGAGATTAGACTCATTGATAATTATTTGACGAAGCTTTGTACCTGTTTCAAACTTATCAATTTTTTCTCGTAATTGAGGAAGAAAATCTTTTGCTCGTACAATCGGACCTGCAACTAATTGTGGGAAAAATGCCACAAATAATGCAAATTCTTTTAGTGTTTTACTTGGGGTTAAATCGCCTCGATAGACATCCACAGTATAACTAATGGTTTGAAAAGTATAGAATGAAATTCCTATTGGTATTGCTAATTCAAGTAATGGGATTTGTGAAGTTAAATTGAATTGATTTCCAAACAAATTAAATTGTGTTACAGCAAAATCAGCATATTTAAAAAATCCTAATAGCCCTAAATTACCAGCTAAGCTAATAGTAAGTAGTATTTTCTTTTTAGTAATATTTGTAGATGACCAAATAGCTTTTGCAATATAAAAATCTAAAATTGTGGATGCAATCAAAAGTGTAATTAAATAATTACTTGAATAATAAAAAAAGAAATAACTTGCACTTAACAAAAACACATGTTGAAATTTTCTATATTTAATTGCTGAAACTATTGCTAAAACAATAACAAAAAAAATTATAAAATCAATTGAAGTAAATAGCATTATTTCTCAAGTTCCAAAATAATCATAGATCCAATATCTTCACTATAAATTAATGATTCTGTATTATATGCCACATGTGATGGATTTCTCCAAATGGGTAAATTTTGATATCTATCAGTAAAATTATAGATATTGATATCAAATTGATTGGTTGAATTTAAAACAAAAGATGTAAAAAAATGTGTTTGATGATTGGGAATCATTTCTAAAAAGGATTTATGATGAGGGGGCGTGAATATCACTACAGGTATATTATTTTTATTTAATTCTTTAAGTATATTGTTAAAATTTTGCATTTTTAAAGTATCAAATGATTGTGGAGGAGGAGAATAATGTAGATTTTTATCTATTATGGTATGATAAGATTCAAAAATCATAAAGGGTGAATAGGGTAGGTAAAAAAATTCAGAATTAGAAAATAAATTCAAATTTTTAAATTGATTTTTTATATTTTGTAGAGTAATTAATTTTGGATTAATTGATGTAGGATCAATATCATCTTTCATTATAGAATGAAAAAATAATTTTAGATTTGGTAATGGTTCTTCTTTTTCAGGGAGATTTTTAACATAAAGATCTCCATAGGATATCCCATAGAAAATAATTTTAGGATTTAATTTTATTATATCATCTAAAAATTGAATTCTTTTATTGGGGTTATCACCATCATATGATAAGTTATAAACTACAAAATCAGGAAATTTTTTAGAAATTTTTTCATTTACATATGTAGAATTCATTTCACCAACATAACTTGAACCAATAAGAAGAATTTTATTTTTATCATCAAAATTTTGGGTAAAAAAGTTATGGATATTTTCTTTAGAATCAGGATTTGGGATTTGAATAATAATTAAATAAAATAATGTAAATGTAATAAAAAAAGCAAGTAAAACAGATAGAAGAATTTTTAGAATCACATAATATTAAAATTTTTAGACTATAAAATTTTTAATAGTTATTTATGAATAATATTAAAAAATCATGCGTAATAAAATTACATATAACCTAATCTACGTAATTCTGCTTCAATATCATGTTCTTCTTCTTCATCTAAAAGTTGATTAGTTTTTTCAGGATTAAAGCTATTTCCACAGTGTAAATCCAATAAGAACTCATTCATTTTCTTTACGATATCAGGTTTTTCCTTTATTATATTATATTCTTCTAAAGGATCATTTTTCAAATCATAAAGATGCGTATTTTCATCATGGTATTTATTTTTAAAGTATTTGTACTCGGAAGTTCTAACTCCAACAAGATCAGTAGGAATAAATTTTGGAGCATTTTTACAACCATCTAAAAATGCAGGAAGTTCTTTTATGAATTCACCACGTATTAGAGGCAATAAGCTTATTCCACGTTTTTCAGTCTTTACATAATCTAATTGAGCTAAATTCATAATTGTTGGAAAAATATCTATACTTCTAACTTGTTGACTGATTTTTTTATTTAATGGAACATCAATTCCAAAAAAAAGTAATGGTACTATGTAACGTTCATCATGAAGTCCAGTTAATCCTTTAACAGATGCTATCTTAATGCGTTTTTCATAAGGTTGAAGATTAATTTTATCTACACGTTGAAATTCGGGTTCCATTCTTTTATTTGTAATATCAAATGCTCTTTTTGAATAAATTCTGGATAATTTTTTCCTAAGTGGAAGTAAAAAATTTGGAAAAGATAGAGCAATCTTATGACTTAGTTTGTAGATATTGCCATGGCTATATTCTCTTGTTCTAATATTTTGATCGTTATACTCTTCCATTTCTTGTGTATAGTTACCAACTTCAGAACCATGATCAGCAGTAATTATCACAAGAGTTTTTTCTAAATCCACATTTTCAATAATTTTACCAACCCATTCATCCATAGCGGATATCAATCGTTCATGATGGTTATTTCCAAATTTTGGATCATGAATTTGTGGTGGACCTTCTTCTAACCTAGTTTTGATTGGATAAGCTAGTAAATGTAAATCATATATTTGAACATAATACAACCAAGGTTGTTTTAAATTATCTGATTTTAAAAAATCAATAATTTTATCTCCTAATCCATTCCATAATTTTAAGGAATCATGATAAGTTTCAACATGATCAAAAATTTTTTTTAATCCTAAAAAATTTAATACTTCTTGGTGTAAAGCATATGTAGTATATCCATTATCAATAAAATTTTGAATATTGTTTCTTTTCTTTGAATTTATAGTAAAAATATTATCATCCTGAACAAGTGCTTCAAATGGATATAATGAAGTCATTATGCTTGCAACTGAGGGTACGGTGCAGGATCCATGGCAAATAGTTTGGTTAAAGTACACTCCTTTTTTAATTAATGAATCAATATTAGGGGTAATGGATGTTTTATCAGAACCATAAAATTTATCAGATTTTAATCCATCAAGTACAATAAATAAAATATTTGGTTTCAACGATCAATCATCATGATTCATGAATAAAAAGCTAAGGGTAATTTCTTATATCTAAAAATATGTTAATACTGAAAAAAATAAATTCAAGATGAGTAATTACTTTTCTAAAACAATACCAAAATGGATAATAAATATTTTGTATATAATTATTATAGATAATTAATATATCAAGCAAAATATAAAAAATAAGAAATAGATATGAAAACAAAAATAAAAATTGCATTTATTTATAATCCATCAAATAAATTTTTAACAGGAAAACACTTTGATAATAATTATTATTATTATTTTATGCATGCATTAAAAAGAAATTCAAGAATAGATGTCACATATTTTGGTGAAGAAGAAAAATTCGATGGTTCTAATTTAGGAAAAAATTTTGATGTAGTATTTTTGGCAGGTTATGTTGGAGGGGGGACACCAAAAGAAATTATAGGAATGGAAAAAATTAACATTCCAGTTATAGCATGGTCATCAGATTCTCACTTTTATTCAGAAATTGATTATATGGCATATCATAAAAAATATAATATTAGTCATTATGTAGGGCCTATTCAAGAAGAATATTTTTATAAATTTCTTCCGAAAAATTTCAAATATGAAAGAGTTTTTACAGGAATAGAAGCATCAAGATTTCAACAAATTCATTCTTTTGATACTAGAATAAAGGATAAAATTCTTAATTCTGGAGCCATGGGAAACAAAAAATTAAAATCAAGAATTGCTAATCGAATTATTAATCCTAAAAGATCTGGATGGTATTTTTATAAATTAAGAACATTATGTAATGAATTACCATATGTTGCGTACAAAGGTATCAAAGGAACAAAATATGCAAATGATTACGTAGAATATCTTTCAAGTTATAGAGCTGCAATTGCAGCAACTACAATGTATCCAAGCTTAAAGTATTGTGAAGTTACCGCATCGGGTTGTCTTACATTTATGGAAGTGACTAAATTGAATAAAGCAGAATTATTGGGATTTGAGGATGGTAAAACTGCAATATTTATCAATGAAAAAAATTACAAAGAAAAATTTAAGGAATATCTAAACAGTGCAGATGATATAAAATGGTCAAAAATTGCAAGTGAAGGTAGAAAACATGTTCTAACAAAATTGACTAATGACAACGGAGTAGAACAACTTGTAAATCACATAGAAAATATATTAAATTCAGGATAATAGATTTTATAACATAATAGAAAAAAACACTATGATTTTATAAATAAATTAAAAACTTCTAAATTTAGAAAAAATAAAAATATGTAATATGCAAATAATTAGATATAATTATAAACTAATTTAACAAATTTTAGGAATGGTAGAGTATAAAGCTAAATTTTCAATTGTAAAAAATTGTAAAATTGGAAAAAATTCAATTATAAAAGATTTTACAGATATTTACAAAGCTGAAATTGGTAACAATTGTAAAATACATTCATTTGTATACATTGAAGAAGGAGTGAAAATAGGCAACAATGTAATAATAAGGCCACATTCAGTAATCACAGAAAAAATTATAATTGGAGATAATGTTTTCATCGGACAAAATGTACAAACTGTAAATGATCTTTATCCTAATACCAAAAAAAGAGCAAAAATTTTAAAAACACAAATTAAAAAAAATGCAGTCATTGGTACGGGTTCAACCATATTTCCAGTAATTATAGGAATGAATTCGTTTATTGCTGCAGGTTCAGTAGTTACAAAAGATGTTCCAGATTATGCAATTGTAGCTGGTGTTCCAGCAAAAATAATTGGATCTACTAAAAATAAAGAATTTAAGAAAAAACAGAAAATTCGAGATGAAAAAAAGGATCCACGTTATAAAAAATCATCTAAGTAGAATAATTATTACTTAATGATTTATTGGCTTGTTCAATTATTTTAATAATTTTTTTGGCAGTTTCTCCATGAGGTGCATTAGAATTTTCTTTAGTTTTACCATAACTAAGATTTAAAAAATATTCTAATTCATCACGAATTGTATTATTTGGACGTATGTTTAGAGATTCTATTAATCCTGATTGATTATTTATTATTTTGATTTTTTGCTGTACACATTCAACTATCATAGTTTTTTCTGAACCAATAATTATCATTTTACGATTTTTTATGGGATTCAACCAACTTAATTCAATATTTACAAAAATATCTTTATTACTAAAATCATTTTCTATTTGACAATTTATAATAGCAAATTCAGCATTATCTTGCCTAAATCCACTACCAACACAATGAATATTTTTAGGAGTTTTTCCAAAAATATTATCTAAAATATCTAAGGGATGAACACTCAAATCAAATAAAATATCACGATCCTTGTAAATTGGTTCTAAATTATTCCATAATAAATTAACATTAAAAATTTTACCTAATAATTTTGATTGAATAATTTCTTTAGTTTTTGTAATTGCATTATTAAATCGAAATATATGTCCAACTAAAATAACTAAATTTTTTTCTTTAGCTAATTTTATGATCTTATCAGATTCATCTGAGTTAATGTCTATAGGTTTTTCTAGTAAAATATTTTTTCCAGATTCTAAAGATTCAATGGCAAGTTGGTGGTGAGTAGCATTTGGTGTACAAATACTAACAGTTTTGATTTCATTATCATTTAAAATATCATGATAGTCATTTGTTGTTTGTGTGTCATAATTTAACCTACAAAATTCTAAACTATTATCAGATAAATCAGATACAAAAATTTCATATCCTAATGCAGAATATTCATCAACATGTTTTTTACCCCAATATCCAGCTCCAATAACTCCAACTTTCAAGCAATAACCTCATTAATTTTTTCTGCGATTATTTTTACATCATCATCAGAAAGCAATGAATGTGATGGTAATGATAGTATTTCTTGAGAAAATTTTTCACTGTCAGGTAAATTGAATTGAAATTTTTCATATAGAGGTTGTTTATGAATTGGTATCGGATAATGAATCATTGTACCAATATCAGATTTTGCAAGATGTCGTGAAATTTGATCTCTATTTGAATGTCTCAGAATAATTTGATGATAAACTGATTTTCCATCAGGGTTTTCTTTTAAAATATAATCAAATGATAAATTCTTACGATAAATATCCGCAATTGTTCTTCTTCTTTCATTTGATTCATCCAAATGTTTTAATTGTATTCGTCCGATTGCAGCACTTACTGTATTGAGTCTCATAGTTGAACCTAGTTTATCATGTTCATTTTTTGTTATTCTCCCATTATCACGTAAAGAAGATGTGTATTTTTCAACATCCTCATTGTTAGTTGTGATCATTCCACCATCACCACAAACAGTCATATTTTTTGTTGGATAAAAAGAAAAACAACCAACATCTCCTAAATTACCAACTTTTTTATTTTTATAAATAGCTCCATGTGCTTGACATGCATCTTCTATAATTGGAATATGTTTTTCTTCAGAATAATTTTTTATTTCATCAAAATTACATGGATTTCCATAAATATGAACAGGTATTATTGCATCTGCTTTTTCAGAAGTAGATTTAATGTTCATATTTCCATCAGTAGAATTAATGTCACATAAAATTGGTTTAGCATTTATCATTAAAATAGAATTCGCAGAAGCGATAAAAGAATTTGTACTTGTAATAATAGAAGAATCTTGATTTAGACCTAATGCTATTAGGGAAAGTTGTAATGCACTAGATCCTGAATTTACTGATATGGCATATTTTGTCCCAATATATTTTGCAAATTCTTCTTCAAACTTGTAAACACTTTCACCCATAACATATTTTTCATTAGAAAGTGCATGTACGGCTGCATTTTCCATTTCTTTTGTAAAAATTGTGTTAAAAAAAGGAATCATTTCAGATCAATTTTTTGTTAATTGCCACCCTATTATTTTGTAGTATTTTTGTTAACCCATCTTCAAGACTTGTTTTAAATTTCCAATTTAATGAATTTGATGATAATTGTATATCAGCTTGACTAGATTTTACATCACCTTTTAAGGCTGGAAGATATTCAGGTTTAAGTTCTAAATTATATAATTTTATCATTAAAGTTGCAAGTTCTGCAATTGTTGTTGTAGTTCCAGTACCAATATTGAAAAATCCAGATTTAACAGAACTTTTCATAGCTGCGAGATTTGCTTCAGCAATATCCTCAACAAAAATAAAATCACGTAATTGTTTTCCATCACCAAAAATTATGGGAGATTTATGATTTTCTAATTGATTCATAAATTTTGTTATTACTCCAGCATAAGTTCCAGTTTGACCACGTCCATAAATATTGAAATAACGTAAACCCATTACTTTTAATCCATCTTCAGAATACTTCTTAGCTAAAAATTCATCATCTAATTTTGTTTGACCATATGGATTTATGGGATGACATAAAAATTTCTCAGTAATTGGAATACTTTTTACATTTCCATAAACACTAGAACTACTTGCAAAAACAACTTTAAGATCAAATTCTTTTCCAATCTTTAAAATATTTTCAGTACCAACTACATTTACATCATGATATTCTTTAGGTTTAGAAAAAGATTCTTGTACTATTGTTAATGCTGCTTCATGAAAAATTCCATCAACCGAATTTAATATTTTTTCAATTTTTTTATAGTCTCTTATATCAGCATTAAAAAAATTTACTTGATCTAAAATTTCTGCTATATTCTCTTTTTTTCCAGTATGAAGATTATCTACAATTATTACATCGTGTCCTTCTTTTATCAAAAGTTTAGCAATATTACTTCCTACAAAACCTGCTCCTCCGGTTATCCCAAACTTCACAATGAATTCTATTATTTGGGTTCTTTAAGTTTTAAGAATAAAATTAACCAAAACTACATAAATAATGATTTAATTATTTTAACTGTTTGATATGAGTGAAAATAATAAAAAAATTAATGTTAATTCTGATGAATTGATTCAATCCATACAATCAGGAAAACTCAAAGTTTGTGTAATAGGAATTGGTAGGATTGGATTACCCACTGCATTGTCATTTGCAAATTCAGGATTACCAACAATAGGTCTGGATGTAAATACTGAATTAGTTGATTCCATAAATTCAGGGTTATTTCCATTAAAAGATGAACCAGGTTATGATGTACTATTTGAAAAAGTAATTAAAAATGGTAAATTTCATGCTACAACAGATATCAAAAAAGCAGTTCCCTTGTCAGATGTAATCATATTATCTTTACCTACTCCTATGGATGAAAATAATATTCCAAACTATTCAGCTTTAAGATCTGTAGCATCCCAATTACACGAATACCTAACTGCAGGATCAATTGTAATTGTTGAAAGTACAATTGAACCTGGATTTGTCGAAAATGAATTAATTTCTATAATAGAAGGAAAAAATAATCGTTTATCTGCAGGAAAAAATTTTGGAATTGGTGTTTGTCCTGAAACTGCAAATCCAGGTCAAATTATGAATGATTTCAATAAATTACCAAGATTAGTAGGTGCAATTGATGGAAAAACTGCCAATACAATAACAAAAATTTATGGACATGTTTTTACTGTTGAACTTATTGCTATGACAGATTGTAAAACAGCTAATGCTGTAAAATTAACAACTAATGTTTTTAGAGATATCAATATTGCATTTGTAAATGAATTAGCATTATTATTTGAAAAATTAGGTATTGATACTTTAGAAGTATTAAAAGCAGCAAAAACAAAATATAATTTTCAGATCCATTATCCAGGAGCAGGTGTAGGAGGTCCATGTTTACCTGTAAATTCATATCAAATTTTAAACTCTGCAAAATCAATAGGAATGAATGACTTTAAAATAGTTAAAGCTGCAAGACAAATTAATGAAAAAATGCCCTTACATGTAGTTGAACTTTTGTTAGATGCTTTTGGAGAAGCAAAAAAAGATATTGCAAATAGTAAAGTTTTAGTGTTAGGAGTTACTTACAAGCCAAACGTAAAAGATATTCAATTAAGTCCTGTTGAAGATATTATTAAAAAGCTATTAGAATTAAATGTAGATGTAAAAATTTATGATCCATATTTTAAATCAGAAACAATTTTTGGCATTAAAACTGAAAATGATTTTGTAGAAGCTATAGATCAAGTGGATGCAATAATATTAGCTACTGCGCATCAAGAATTTCATGACTTGGAACCGACATTCCTTGCTCCAAGAATGAAAACCCCAATTGTAATAGACTCTAGAGGAGTAATGGATCCATATTTATCAAAGAAAGCCGGTCTAATTTTTAGAGGATTAGGTCGTGGAAAATTTTAATAAAATAATACCAAATCCAACATCAATTATAGACATACTAACATTAAGATATGATCATACACAAAATTCGCCTCTAAAAAAACTCTCATGGGAAGATTTTATTCCACAAAATAAAATATCCATAGAATATGTTGAAAAAACTTTAGAAAATACAATTACAAAATCAATTAAAGAAGCAAATCCTAAATCCATAGCAATTGCATTGAGTGGAGGTATAGATTCCATATTGACATTAGCACTTATTATAAAAAAATATCCTCAAACAAATATTGAAGCAATTTCCATAAAATTTGCCGATAGTGTAGATGAAACCATTGCAGCAAAAAAAGTTGCAGAGCATTATAAAATTAATCACCATGTTTTAGAATTAGAAAATTATTTGGAAGAATTACCCAAGGCCATTAGTATCATAAAATTACCATTTTGGGATCTACATTGGTATTATGTAGCCAAAAAAGCTAAAACACTATCAAAATATCTTGCTTCAGGTGATGGAGGGGACGAGTTATTTGGTGGGTACACATTCAGATATAAAAAATTCTTATCATTGGTTTCAGAAAAATCAAAACCTAAAGAAAAAGTTCAAGCATATTTAGAATGTCATGAACGAGATAGAGTTCCAAATCAAGAAGAATTATTTGGAAATAAAGTCAAATTTACATGGTCAGATATTCATTCAATTCTATTACCATATTTTGATAATTCTTTGTCACTTTTAGAACAAGTTTTTTTAGCAGATTATAATGGAAAATTACTATATAATTTTGCACCAATAAATTCAAGAATTAATCAATATTTTGAAATTACTCCTATTACTCCAATTATATCTAAAGAAATGATAAGATATGCAACACATCTATCATCAGGAGATAAATATAATTTAAAAAATAATCTTGGAAAAATTCCTTTAAGAAAAATTCTATCAAAATATGAACTAAATTCTTTTATTACAGGAAAAAAATTAGGTTTTTCCATTAATACTATAAGTCTGTGGAAAAAACGAGGAAAAAAATTATGTGAACATTATCTTTTAGATTCAAGAGCAGCTAAAGATGGATGGATAAACTATGAGTGGATTAAGAAAAACATAGACAAAAAAGAATTAGATGTAAAATATGTGAACAAATTTTTAGGATTACTTGCTTTAGAAATATGGTATAGGTTATTTATTACAAATGAAATAAAACCTGATGATAAATTAAATTAAAATTATTAAATCTTAATAGAATTTAGAAACTCTTTTGCAATTTTATTCCAATTGAAATTTGATTCTACAAATGCTCGTCCAGCACTACCCATCATTTTAGATTTTTTTGAATCGTTTAACAATAATGTAAGCTTTTCAATCCAAGCATCATAATCACCAACATCTACAAGAAAACCAGTTTCATTATTTTTCATAATTTCTGGAATTCCACCTACTTTAGTTGCAACTACAGGTTTTTGCATTAATTGTGCTTCTTGTAA
>Ga0115000_10002949_pt1 | contig 14371 bp, 8 predicted proteins | sample ArcticOcean_MG_C_6_FD_89690 | JGI IMG/M metagenome (GOLD analysis project Ga0115000, IMG submission 89690) | Marine microbial communities from western Arctic Ocean - ArcticOcean_MG_CB8_128 | ecosystem: Environmental > Aquatic > Marine > Oceanic | place: Arctic Ocean: Canada Basin | collected...
AAAAGCAGACGGAACCACATCTGAATACGGCGTGTTCGAAATCATGTCATTTTTAGAACCGCACAAACTGTTTCAGAACTCGTTCACCATTTTCCAACGAAGAGATGCGCATCCGATCGATTCGAGCGAGTACGCAGAACCAGTATTGACGAAGTTTCCGTAAACGCTTCTTTGTATTTTTATATTATTATTAGTTAAAATACTACGGTATTAAAATATTTCAATTATCTTTTCACAACATCGGGCAGCCTGGCGTTTCTTCTTCTTCTTACAGCGCGCGCTTTTGCATACATTTTCGTTGTATTTGTTGTTGTTGTTTTCCTCTTCTTTTGTTTGTTGTGAAATATTTTGCAGCAATACATGACGTGTTGTTTCTTTCGCTTTTTCTCTCTTCTCTTTGCTCTTTCTTTTGACGATGACTCTTACTCTCTCATACGATGATAATAAATAACCCTTCTCTCTCACTCTCTCTTTCCGTGACTCAAACTCAAAAGTATTAACGACTACGGAACCTCGACGACTTTCATCAACGGATCGCCGTGTAATCGATGGACGCCGACGACTAAATCTCCAGTTTTTACAATCCTCATGTGATCTCTGGCGTACAAAATCGCATTCGATAACACCTCTCCCGGACCCGCCGTCTCTCCTCTCCATTCCATCTTCTCCATGATCGGAACGACGCCGCGGGAAAGCAACAAACGCCGAGCGCTGTTGCCGTGATCGTGGTTCGGTCGACAAATCGCCACGGCCACGATTGGACAGTTTGGTCGGTATTTCGCGATTAATCGCGTGGTGTTCCCGGATTTCGATAACGTGATGATGACTTTCGCGCCGATTTCATCCGCAGTTTGCGCGCTCGCCGCGGCGACGGATTCCAACGAAGGCACGTGCCACGAGAATCGCAGAAAAGGTTTCGAGGACGTGTGCATGCCGAAACCCAACGGTTGCGGTGAACGACTCCCATCAACCGCCCCGTTCGCCTCGAACGCTTCTGCTTCGCCACAAATATCTGCCATGGCAGATACCGCGTCCAACGGGTACTTCCCCGCCGCAGTTTCCCCGGACAACATGACGCAATCGGTGCCGTCGATGACGGCGTTGGCGACGTCCGTCGCTTCCGCTCTCGTCGGTCTCGGCGCGCCCGTCATGGACTCTAACATTTGCGTCGCGGTAATGACTGGTTTCCCGGCTTCGTTACACCTTCGAATCATTCTTTTTTGCGCCAAGAAAATTTGCTCCATGCGAATCTCCATCCCCAAATCCCCTCGAGCGACCATCACGCCGTCCGATTTGTTCACGATGTCCTCAAAATTATCTAAACCTTCCATGTTTTCCACTTTCGCGATGATTCCGATTTTCCTCCCCGGCGTTTCCCCAACCACGTCACGTATGACGTCGATGTCCGATCCTTTTCTAACGAAGGAAGCGGCGATGAAATCTACGTTATTCTTCACCCCCCAATTCAAAATGTCGTCTTTATCTTTTTCCGTTATCGTCGGTAAGTTTACGTTCACTCTCGGTAAATTCATGTTTTTCCGTTCGCCAAGCATGGCTGAGTTTTCGCACCTGCACACAACCTCTCCTTTCTTCACGTCCGTGTCGAGAACTTTCAAAGTAATCGACCCGTCCGCGCACAAAATCTTACTCCCTCGTTTCACGTCCTTGGCGAGGTCCGGGTAGGACACCGCGATCTTCTTCGCGTTTCCTTTCACCTCGTAATCGGTGGTTAAAACCAACTCCTCCCCTTGATGCAACTGCACCGGTTCTCCGTTTTCTAACATCCCCGTACGAATCTCCGGTCCTTTCGTGTCGAGAAAAACCGCGCACATCAACCCGGTATTCTCCGTCGCTTTCTTCAAATTGTCCAACGTTTCCTGATGGTACTCGTGCGTGCCGTGCGAAAAGTTAAAGCGGGCCACCGACATCCCGGTTTGTAACAAATTCTCCAACTGCTCAACCGTCCTCGACGAAGGGCCTAACGTGCATATAATTTTCGTCTTAAAATCCAACGTCGTTCGACAATTGTCCAACACGTGTTTCTTCGCCACTAAAGAGCCGTCGCGGTTCGATCGCATGGAGGAGTTGTCCTCTGGACCATTTTGCTCATCGTACGAGCCGGAAATACTTGTCCTCGGACCATTTTGCTCATCGTACGAGCCGGAAATATCGCACCAGAATCCACCTTTGTAGGAGATTTCATCGTCGTCTTCGTCATCACTTTCATCACGAGTCCTGTTTTCTTCTTGATCTGGTCGACGAATCGCGCGTAATAAAGGCGTTGTTGAGCGTTTTTGTTCCCGATGTTGATATTTAACGCGTGCGCTCTGAGCCCCGTTTTTAGGGGTATAATGTTGCCTTTGCCTTTGTTTTTGTGATGATGATGACGATGATGATGATGATGCACACACAAAAACGCGTATATCGACTCGAAGAGACGACGACATCACTCAAACACTACGAATAAAAATCGTCCTCTCGATGACGACGATGAGATCCAATCGTATATTACTCGTCTAATCGTCTTTAGAGAAGTAGTATTCTATAGAAAAGCCTTCGTAAAAATGGGGATAAAAAAGTGCTTTTCAAACAGCTTTTTAGTGGGATCACGTTCGCAGTGTTTAGGGTATTGGGCATAATTTGAAAAAAACGCCTGCTTTTTTTTTTGTTCTTCTTCTGGTTGAAAAAGGATGTAAAATGCGTTAAAATGTATGTTCAGAGAGATATAGATACGTTTTAGAAGAGAGAGAGAGTTTAAGTCATCATGGGAGGAGAAGACAAAGAAGGGTTATTTGTTTCTTCTTTGTCTTCTTTGTCTTCTTCTTCTTCGAACGACGACGGAGATGATACGTTTGCGTTTCCAGAGCGAGATTCGGACGAGGAAAATTGCGAGGAAAAAAAAGAAGATGAGAAGACGCGTTTAATTAAGACGAGAGTTTCAAAGGAAGAAGAAGAAGAAGAGAGCGAGGAGAGATTTGTTGAAGTGGACGATTCAGACGACGATTCTTCGATTTCAGAGGAATTGGAAGAGTAAGAGAAGTTGGACGACACCTTGAACACCGATTCAAAAGGTGGTGGTCAAAGTGGTGATTTTGTGAGATCATCATCGTCCGATTCGAACGACCAAAGCCGGCAACATGAACATCAACATGAACACGATAAAGAGTACTACCCAAACTCCGGTCCGAAAACAAAAGACGAACACGAGAGACAAACCAAACTCCGTCTGATGATTATTCGCCAACGCGATAAGGAGTTTAAATCTGATCAAAAGTTTAAATCGAAATCAATCGTCAAATTGAACAACGAAGCCGTCGAAGCGTTGAAAAAAGGCGACGACATCGAAGCGATTGCAAAGTACGCGAAAGTGTTTCGAAAGGCACACGAGAATAACTTAACGCACGAGTTGATGCACGTGTGTCACTCAAATCGAGCGGTGGCGTATTTGAACTTGGGTTTGTTCGAAGAGGCGTTGTGGGACGCGAATAAATCGCAAGATTTAGCGAACGAGAGATACTATCGAACGCAATCCGCCGGCGGTCAAGTCTTGAACGTGTTCGTCAAAGGGTACGCTAGAAAAGGGTTCGCGTTGATGGGTTTGCGCATGCACCGATTAGCAAAATCAGTCTTCGAAACCGGGCTCGAATTTTCCCCTAAAGACGAGGAGTTGAAAAGAGGTTTGGAAGAAGCCGTCGTCGCCGTCTTGGCGGATTTGCACAACGGGAAAGGCTTTGTCAAAAATCGAGAGACGTTCCAGTGCTTACCAGCGCCAGAAAAGAAACATCAACAAGAGCGACTGACGAATTTACCGTACGCGAGTCCGTTACACAGAGTGCATCCGAAAGATATGCTCCCGACGCAGCTTTTAACGCCGTTCCAAGCGGAAAATGATTACCATTTGAAAGATACGTATAATTACATGACGGTTCAAGCCGATATCGCGATACCGAAGAGACATTTCAAATACTTGGAAGATACGGTGAGACGCAAACAATACTCTAAAGCCATCGAGATTGCGATCAAAAAACTCCAAAATGAAAATAAAGACGTTCGAGCGTTACATCTCGGATGCGGTGCCGGGTTGATGACCATGCACTTACTCGACAAAGGCGCGCACCACGTCACCGCGTGCGAGAGATGGTTGTACCAAGCCATGGCGTGTAAAGAAAACTTGTTGAACAACGGATTCTGCGACGATCAAGTGAAAGTGGTTTATAAAAGGCCAACCGATTTATCTTTACTCGCGGACGTTCCGGTGTATTGCAACTTGTTTTTGAACGATATCATCGACGACGGATTACTCTCCTCCGGTTTAATCCCGTCGACGAAGCACTGTTTGCAAAATTTACTCTTGCCGGACGCTCTCGTCTTACCGTCGTCCGCGACCGTGTTCGCGCGAGCGATTGAGATTAAATCAAAAAATATTTGCGGGTTAGACGTTTCCGCGATGGATTTGTACCGTTCGCACCCGACGTACTCGAGCGGTGTCCCGATTGATCCGGACTCCTACAGAGCGCTTTCGAAACCGAAGGAAATTTGGCATTTCGATCTCGGAAATCCGCCCGAGGCGAGCGATCAAAAGTTTGTCGATTTCGAGTTTACGATAGACGGGACGTTTAACGCCGTTTTGTTCTGGTACGAATTACACTTGATCGAGGACGTGAAGATATCGACCAGAGGAGTTACGAATGAGGAGTTTGCCGACGCTGATGATGATGATGAGAACATCGTCGTATCGAGTTTAACGCCTTCACTTTTCTACCTCGACGGCGAGATCAAATCGTACGCGAACCACGTCGTTCCGATCAAATGTTCGCACAACACGGTCGCCATGCAATTTACCGTCGAAGACGCGGATTACATGCACATGATGAAGAAAGATGCGAGTTTTCCAAAGTATCAGTTTTCGATTTTAGCGGACGAACGAAGAGCGGCGGCGTACGACGCGGCGATTCAACGACAGATAAATTTCTTAAAAAATCGCGAAGGCTTTGCGAACGTTCTCGATATCGGTTCCGGATCTGGTTTATTAACGATGATGGCTGCTCGCGCGGACGCGGACACGGTGATTGCCTGCGAAATGCTTCCATCCCTCGCCACGTGCACTCGCCGAAACGTGGCCCAAAACAACCTCTCGCGAAACGTCAACGTGATTTGCAAAGACGCCGCTTTACTCGAACGCGGCATTCACGGTCCGCACGAAGGGTGCAACATGATCGTCGTCGACTTGTTCGATTGCGGCTTAACCGGCGAACACGTGTTGTATATGATCGAAGAAGCGCGACGTAAAGTCGCGAACGTCGGATCCGTCGTCGTGCCCGCCGCGGCGACGATATACGCCATGGGCGTCGAGGCGTACACGACTGAAATCGACGGGTTCGACATGTCCGCGCAAAACAAATACCGCTGGGATTCGAAATACGAACCGGTTGAAATGGAAAACGTGAAACACCGAAGGTTGATGAAACCGAAAAAAGTTTTCGAATTCTTCTTCGATAACTCGATGAAACAGAAAGGTCGCGAAACCGTGATCAAGTTAGAAACCGTCGCGAGCGGCTACTTGAACGCCGTCGTCTTTTGGTTCGATTTGCACATGGACGAAGAAGAAACGATCACGACTGCACCAAAAGGAATTGGAAAAGGTGGAAGAGTCCAAGACGAGGCAAAGTTAATGCGAGATTTAGACGGGAAGAAGACGAAGAAAGTGATGGAGGAGAGTTTACGAAGAGTACGCGAGAAGCTCGCGAGAAATCCGAGGGCGAAGGAGTACGAAGGAGTTTCTTCTTCAATCGCCGACGCCGACGCCGATGCCGATGCCGTTGGAGCTCATAATAAAGTAAAGGAGAAAAACACGGAAGAAATTGGTGGTGCACTCGCGACGACGACATCTTATACCACCGACGAAGACAGCGACAGCGACGATTCAGACGACGGAGGAAATAACCACTACTGGGGCCAAGCGATGCAATACCTCGAACGCGCCGTGCAAATAAAAGGCGGTAAAAAAATAGCCGTTTTGGCGAAACGAGAAGCCGATGTGATACGTTTCTCTTTAAAAGAAGGCGTCGGCTCGTGGGTCGGGAAACCACCGTGGAAAATCGAATGGGGCGGTGGCACCTCGGTCGAATCCCCGCACTTCCAAAGAGTGCATTACTGTCAACTCCTCGTGAATGACTTTTTAATGCGCTTGCGTTCGAAGCGGTTCGCGCCGATCGAGAAAGACATGCGGATGGTTTTAGCGCACTGCGGGAGTTTGTTTTTGGACCCAGAAGCGTTGACGGACGTGTATCACAGATTAGTCGCGTTGGAGTTGTTGCACGGCGCGCCGGAGTTTTCGCCCGGGGCGAGCATGGAGGCGTTGACGAAGCCGACGTTTCGTTTGCACTGATGGATGATGTTTCGTCGGTAGCGTTCAGAGAAAGCAGAGACAAAGAAGATTTTTTAAGTACTTACTACTACATTTACGGACACATGATGATACTGGTACTCACGTATTATACGCTACTATGCTACTACAACTACTACTTAAGAACCAAACGTTGCTTATTGTGCCAATCAATCACGTCCGCGTACTTCAAACTCCCTCCGAAACAATCCAAGGCGGAACCGATGGTCACGTCCACTCGATTCTGTCCGTACGTTTTCACGAGCTCTAAATCCTCGATCGATCTCGCCCCTCCGGCGTAAGTGACTGGAATTTGGCAATACTTCCCCAACAACTCCACTAAATCTAAATCCAAACCCATTTTTTTCCCTTCCACGTCCACGCCGTGGACGAGAAACTCGTCGCACTTCTCGCTCAGCCGCGCTAAAGTCCTCTCGTCGACGCACACGTCCGTCCATTTTTGCCATCGATCGGTGACGACTTTATACTTGTTCCCATCTTTTTCGTCCCGTCGACAGCTCAAATCTAACACCAACCGTTTCTTCCCGACCACTTTTAACAATTTCTCCAATCTCTCCTCGTCTAACTTGCCGTCGTGAAACACGTAACTCGTCACGATCACGTGACTCGCTCCGTTCTCGAGATACTCCAACGCCGTTTCCGCGGTGACGCCGCCGCCAATCTGTAACCCGCCGGGAAACGCTCGGGTCGCTTCTAAAGCCGCTTCTTTCGTCTCCAAATCTTTGCTCAGTAAAATCGCGTGTCCGCCGTAGATGTTATCCCGTTTGTACATTTCCGCAAATTCGCTCGATTTCACGTCGGTTTCAAAGTTCGTCTCAGGTTTCTCCTTGTCGACGGAGACTTCGTCTCGTAAACTCGAGCCGACGATTTGTTTCACCTTTCCGAGGTGGATGTCGATGCACGGGCGGAAAGATACGATCTTTTTACTCTCAGTATTATTACTCTCGCTTTTATCGTCACTTTGAGGGGTTCTCGTCGTCGCTTCTTGCGTACAAAGAAGAATCGTACTCCTGTTCCGCTTAACGGTATTCCTTCCCCGTTCCGTGATGAGAAAATGATGATTTCGAAATCGGAAACAGGAACAGCACTGCGACATTTTCTTGGGTATAAACGACGCAAATTTCGACGATACTTTTAATTTCGACGCCGTTGCTCTCGTATTAAAGCTTTTAGCCGTCGTTTGAGTCGTAATCATCATCGTAATCTTTGTTTTGAGATATGAATTTTGCGCGTAAAAATGGAGCAAATTGCTTCATTTCATTCGCGTTTACTATCATCATAAAGAATAAGATGGAGGAACCAAACGATGGTCAAAGTCATCAGCGGAGGCATGAAAACGATCTGTTCCTCCACTGCCCGGAAAAGTTCTACCTCTGCTCGGCGTTTTCTGACCACCCGCCCCCAAAAGCTAAAGGCATCACCGAAGATTCCAGACTTTTACTCTACGCGTTGCACGAACAAGCGACCCGATCTGGAGGATTAAGAGAGAAGGAGGCATTACTAAAACCCACGTTTTGGCAAAGACTCGTCGACCCGGAAAGCGTTTTACGATACGAGGCGTGGAAAATGGTCTCAAACATGCCTGCAATCGTCGCCATGGAGAAGTATTGCGAAGAGGTTGAAAACTTCAACCAAAACTGGTGGCAGTTGATGACGGAAAACGCGAGTTACGAAGAGAAGGCGAAGATGTTATCGATGGCGGATGAGTCCTCGGAGGAGTATTATTTACAGGTTGGGATGCGGTTGCTAGTACCTCCGACGGAGACAGAGACGATGACGTCATCGTCGCCTTCGGAGAGGGAGGGAATACGGACGTTTGGATCGGTGATATTTAGCGGCGGCGAGAGGAGCGTAGGTAGTCCGCGGAAAGGAAGAGGAGACAGAGGGAAGAGTAGGTTCGCGTTGGAGAGTAAGATGCCGGAAAAGAACGAGTGGAGGACGATTGTCGCGCAACCGATGAAGAAAACAACCGTGGCGGCGAACGATAACGATAGGAGTAATAATAATAATAACAACAATAGCAGAGAAAAGAAGTTAGAAACGACCACGCGCCAACGATTCCCGCAGAAAAGATTCGGACACATAGCGCATGAAGTAGGCGAAGAGTTGATTATTTCGCACGGAAATAAAGACGGACGATTGTTGAGCGATTGTTGGGCGTTGGATTTGATGGAGTTGCGGTGGAAGAGGAAAGAGTTGAAGTGGCCGGGGTCGCCGTGCGCGGACGCGGCTTCGATTGCCACCGCGGATGGAGAGATTTACTTGTTTCGAGGCATCGGCACGAAGAGCGACGAAGACGCGCTGTTGGTGACGACGAATACGACGAATAGTGATAGCAACAACAGTAAAAGTACTAATATGGTCGAGAAGAAGATGATGATGACGGTTTCCAAGTTGGATTTATCGGACATCGGAGGAAAGCTGAACGAGTTAAAATGGCAACACGTCGCGGCGGTTGGATCTGGCGGATCTTCCGATTTACCGTGCGCGAGAACGGGACACACGGCGACGTTATTTGAAACTGACGACGTGGTGTACGTCTTCGGAGGCATGTCCGTGGGAGACGCGAAGAAGAACGTGAAATCTGTTCCTTTGAACGATTTGTGGGAGTTTTCGTTGATTACGAAAACGTGGCGACAGATACTCACTACTACTACTACTACTAAAACGGAAGGAGAGGAGAGCGAAAAATCGTCTTGTTCAAAATCATACGTTCCGTGCGCATCACCTACGGCGAGAGGATCTCACGTCGCGGGAAGATGCGGGCGTTTCCTTCTTCTATTCGGTGGCGCAGCCGGGAACGTCTTGAGCGATACGGACGTGCACTGTTTCGATACGCGCGCGTACCAATGGATAAAAGTCGCCTCTGAAATCCCCGACGACGACGATAAAAAGCTCATTAAAATAGCCCCACGAGCTGGTCACTGCGCGACTATGTCCGAAGACGGCACCAAAATGTTCATCTGCGGCGGCGGCGATAATCAATCCGCGTTGCTCGAAACGCTTTCGCTGGATTGCTCCGAGCTCTTATCCGAGTTCTCCGAGAAGAAGAAGAAAACGAAGAAGAACGACGACGACCACGACGACAATAACGACAACAGAAACAATAACTCCTCCTCTTCTCCGCCAAAACTCTCCTGGTCTCTCCTCGTCGAATCCTCCTCGTTGACCGGTAAAGAAGGCATGACGTTAACCACGATCCCGTGCCAATCCGGAGAATACTTGCTCGCCTTTGGCGGGTTGACCGGTACCTCGGATTGCGAGGTCTCTTGTTTGCGCACCGCGTAAGAGCGAGCGATAGTTCTTAAAGCAAAACAGCGGCAGTAGTATTAGCAGCTTTTAGTAAGTGTGTGTTCGTTGTAATAAATTTTGTCTCCCCTCTTTCATTTTGTGATCTTCTGCACCAAAAAAAAAACCAAAAATTCGTCTCCACCACAAAAATTTTACCACACATTTTAGCGGCATTTCTTTTCGCGCATTTAAGCGAGAAGCAGACGACGAGACCAAGACAAACTCTCTCTCGAATTATTCAAGCGCTGCCGTGAACGCAGATTTGAATTCTCGATTGGTTTTGAGAATATATCTTTCGCATATTTACGAGCGCGCGTGTCACGAGAAATCCTTTCATCAATTCGCGCGCATAGTTGACCTTCTAACGAGAACAGAAGCCAAAAAATCGTAACGAGAATCATCGAAGATGTCGAGCGCGACGCAACGGCAACACGCCGTCGGCTCGCCGACGGCAAAATCAGATAAGAGCCAAAATTCCAGCTCGGATAGCGCGAGCGTGGCGAGAAGGTAAATAATGTTTCGCGCGAGAAACGTTTCGTCCCGTTTCCGAGAGAAAGCGCGGAGCAAATGCTTCTTTCCCGTAAAGTGGTTGGTTTTCTCGGTTTTTTGTTATCTTTTTTTGCTTTGTTTACCCCTTTTGGATGAAATACAACAAAAGTATGGAAAACCTTTAAAAACGCCAGACGACTAAACTCTGCTTTCAACTCTTTTAATAATAAAACTATCGCAGATTACAAACGGAGCTGATGTCCTTGATGACCTCCTCGGACAGCGGCATCTCGGCCTTTCCGGACGGGGACAACATCTTCTCCTGGGTCGGGACGATCGAAGGCGCCAAAGGGACGGTGTACGAAAACATGAAGTACTCTTTAACGTTTCGTTCGCGAACGAGTACCCGTTCAAAGCGCCGGTGGTGAAATTTTCCACCCCTTGTTTCCATCCGAACGTCGATCAGTTCGGGAACATTTGCTTGGATATTTTGAAAGAGCAGTGGTCGCCGGCGTATAACGTGATGACGATTTTGTTGTCCATTCAGAGTTTGTTGGGGGAGCCGAATAACGATTCGCCGCTGAATACGCACGCGGCGGGGTTGTGGTCGAATCAAGAAGAGTATCGAAAGTTGTTGCAGAAGAAGTATAAGGAAGACGGGGCAAAGAATTAGAGGAGAGAAAAAGAAAGAGAGAGATGATGATGATGATGATGCGCGAAAAGCGAATCATACACACATAGAATTTGAACAACAAAACTTTGAGAATTGCCGAGCGAGAGAGGAGAACGACGCATTAGAATTAAACTTGTAACATTAGATAAACGATTAATCATAGTATATAAATAATCAATCATCATCTTTTTCGTCGTCTGCGAGCGCTAATAATAATGTCTTCTTCTATCGCGGCTAAATTTAGCTATAAAAAATTCTTCTAAACGCGTAGTACTAACGTTACTTTGTCTTCTTGGACTTCTTCTTGGACGAGGACTTCTTCTTTTCGACTTTGTCCTCGTCTCTCGTTTTACTCTTGTTCTTTTCTTTCTTATTCCCTTTCTTCTCACTCTTCGATGATTTCTTCTTTATCTTCTTCTCCTCCTTCTTCTTTTTCTTCTCGACTTCTTTTAATTCTTCCTCGTCGAAACTTCTCTTGGTCCCCGCAAACTCCTTCCCAAGCTTGGCCTTATCGCCTAAACCGCGTCTAGACCCTTTCGCCGAGGCCATTTTGTGCGCCTGGTTGAATATATCCTCCTGCTTATCCTCCGTGAACCCATTATTATTATTCTCTTTGTGATTATCCTCGTTGATATCAACGTCTCGATCTAACTCTCGTTTACTCCCGACTAAACCGCCCCAGGAAAATCCGGCGTTGCGCCACCACGAAAATTTTTCCGTCGTTTCCGACGGTTTTCCTTCGTACGCCTCGCCTTTCTTCTTCTCTTCAAAATTTTTTCGTCTCTTCTTCTTCGTGTTCTCTTCTTGTTCTTTTTGTTCTTCGTCGTCGTCTTTCTCCTCTGCTTTTCTAATTTCCCTAATCTCTAAATTCGTGTTCATGATCGTCTCTTCTCGGCTAAAACCGCGTTTCTTCAACAAAGCGTTCATCTGCTCTTCTTCGAAACCGGCGATGCGTTTCAACTTTCCTTTCCTCCCTCGAAACGAACTCTGTTCTCTCGCGATTTCCCTCGCGACTTCCAGCTCTTTCTGGCACCCGTTGTATTTCACGCCGTCGTCGCCTTTTTCTTTAAGTTCTTCTTTCGTCATCAAAACATCACCACCGGAGGTTATTTCGCGAACGTTTCGTTCGAACTCATCGCTTTCGCTCTCCGACGACGACGATGATGATGATGTGTTCCCTTTTCCCTTCTTTTTCTCGTCGTCTTTTCCTCCTCCTTTGACGACTGCCAACGCGAATTTCTCCGCCGCGGATTTAAAGTGCCCCTCCCACCACTTCTCCTCCCAGTTATACCTCTCCTTTTTCTCTTTCCCGACACCTTCGCGGTCGTTTTTTGCATCCACGGAAATGGCTTCTTTCAAGCCTTTCGATGGGTTTACACCTAACGCGTCTCCGTTTTTCCACCCCATCTTTTGGAGCATCAGATTTCCAAATCCGGAGTACGCTTTTTTTCCTGGATTTTGATCGTGCGTTGGCATCTTCATCTCGTCTCACACTGCGATATACTAAGAGCTCTCGTCTTCGTAGTAAGAGTTGTTGTTCTTCTCGATGCGTATGCTTTTGTTGTTGTTCTCGCACTGATGCAAATTTATATCGAGGGGGTCGATGTGTGTATTACGCCGCCAACAATTCCCAAACAACTAGTTGTGATCTCTCTTTCCAATTTTTCTGCGCGTATGTATAAAATACGCACACACAGTTTTATTACGCGATACTATGCGCTCAAATCGTGCTCAAAGCGTCGCGTTAAGAGTTGTTCTTCCTCTCGAGTGAGAAGAATATCTCTCGATTGCTTTCGCACACATTTTTGACGAATTACTCCACACTTTAGTCTCTCGTTTCCCCACAAATAGCATTCACAGTTCCGTTGCTTTATAGTTTTACCGAAGAAAAAGAAGCGCTCGCTCGGGAGTTTCGAGAACACGGAGTACTACCCTGCGCGTTGCGGGGCAAACGAGAAGGATCGTAAGCGTTGCATCCAACGTACATTAGAGGAAACAATTTACTCACAAATCACAAAAATTCACATTTAATCATGGAAAAAACGCGCTTCTTTCTCCCATTATCAGTGCTTTTTATGTGCGCCTTGATCCTCCAACGACCGCTCCCACTGGTACACTCGAGAAGTGTACCATCTGCGATGACGATGACGACGCAAAATGATCTCGACGTGGATTTTTCAGCGGTGAGATTGGCAACATCATCATCAAAGCATTATTCGTCAACGAACTGGCAATCAGATTCAGAAAACTACTCGAAGTTCTTCCCGGTCAATCTCGTCTTCCCAGGCACGCACGATAGCGGCTCGTATTGCTTAACCTCGAAATTCCAACCGGATTCCAGCGGCAGAGGCATACCGGAATGGCTACAAAGTATTTCGAAAATCATCAAAACAGTTGGGATTCCGATCGACGAGCTCGTCGCTCGATGGGCGAAAACGCAGAAACAGACGATATTCGAACAACTGAGAACGGGGGCGAGGTATTTGGATTTAAGATGCGGGTGGCAACCGGATACGAAGACGTGGAAAATACACCACTCTTTAGTCGGGGTGGACGTGGTGACCGTTTTAGAAGATATCAAGAGTTTCATGAACGCGTTTAAGACGGAGGTGGTGATTGTGGAGATGTCGCACTTTTACGGCGACCCGGACGAAGACGCAGTGGAACAGTTGGCGAGTGAAGTTTTAGGCGCTTTGGGGGAACTCGTGGTGCCGTATTACCCTTTAGAGGAGGGGAACTTTTGGACGCGACCGTTGGAAGAGTCGGTGAAGAAAAACCAGCGCGTGTTAATCGCGTTTGAGAACTTTAACGCGTACAACACGACGGAAAAACATTCGCCCTTTTTATGGCCGTGGGTGTTGGAAAACGGCTACGCGGATACCGACGACGTCGCGAAGATGAAAGAGTACAACTACGACGTCGTTCGCGCGTTTAACAATCAAACGGATTTTTTTAGTAGTGCTGCTGAAAAAGAAGACAAAGAAGAGCGACAACGACAAGACGAATTGCGTTTAACGAAACTGTCTTGGATTCTCACCGCCAAGGCGAAAACGGTTGAAAACTCCATCTGGCCGCTGATTAAAAATCACCATCCGAAAACAATCGTCGATTTGACGTTGAAATACGCCGATCGATTCGTGTTTGAAGATTTCGTCGACCTCGTGAGTAAAGACTTGAACTGTCGTTTTCCTCAGGTTTTTTCCCTCGACGCCTGGTTCGCCGATAGTAGTTTTAGCAGTAGCGAAGTTTTAGGAGAAGAAGACAAGAACAGAAAAGGCGTTCTGTGGAAGCTCGCGAAAGAGGTCAGCGCGAGACAAAACTCGCCCGCCTTCGCCAAGGAGACGTGCAAAGCGAACGCGTTCGCCGACGACGGGAAGAGACTTTACTCGCAATAAATACTACTACTCATAACAACAACAACAACAACATATAATACAGCATCATAAAAATCATCATCATAAACAAGAGACGTAAAGACGAGAAAGAAAGAAAACAATCGTCGAGGTCGGCGC
>Ga0115000_10002950_pt1 | contig 14369 bp, 12 predicted proteins | sample ArcticOcean_MG_C_6_FD_89690 | JGI IMG/M metagenome (GOLD analysis project Ga0115000, IMG submission 89690) | Marine microbial communities from western Arctic Ocean - ArcticOcean_MG_CB8_128 | ecosystem: Environmental > Aquatic > Marine > Oceanic | place: Arctic Ocean: Canada Basin | collected...
AGTCAGAGACAATTGGCATTCTGGATGCTTTTCGTCGGTATCGCCTTCGTGATGATTTATGTCAGAGCTATGACTAGCCTCGATGCGCATCCTGTCTTCTTGATCTATATCTGGGCAGTAGCAGTGACGATAATCTTCCGATATGTATTCTATGCAATCTACAATCCTGACCTCTCAGAACCAGGAGATTACCAACCTAGCGTCATGGTAATCGTTCCAGCAAAGAATGAATCATCTGTAATTTATGAGACTGCTAGGGCACTAGATGGTCTGGACTATCCGTCCGAGAAGCTAAGGGTAATACTGGTGAATGATGGGAGTGATGATGACACTGGCTACTGGATGGACAAGTGCGCTACGGACTTCGGCCATGATGTTATTCACCTAAGGGAAAACCTAGGGAAAAGACAGGCTATTGCAAGGGCAATGGAAATTAATAGTTCCGAGATCACAGTTTTGGTCGATAGCGACTCTTCATTAGATCGATCTTCACTGGTTGAGGGTATGAGGGGATTCACCTCGCCAAAAGTTGCCGCGATATGCGGGCATACAGATGTCGATAACATCAACTCCTCCTGGTTGACCAAAATGCAGACTCAACAGTACTTCATTGCATTCAGGACCTTCAAGTCACTAGAGGGTTTCTTTGGTAGTGTCATATGCTGTAGTGGAGCTTTTAGCATGTATAGGACTGATGTCATTAAGCCACTAATGACTGAGTGGACTACACAAAAATTTCTGGGGAGGACTAGAACTTTTGGAGATGACAGGGGACTAACAAATCTAATCCTTAGGGATGGCCATGATAGTATCTACCTGCCTCAAGCGAAGGCCCGTACTATTGTCCCCCAAACTCTCAGAGTTTACGTAAGGCAGCAGCTCAGGTGGAGGCGTTCGTTCCTGATGGAATCAATCAGTGCAGTGAGCCACATGTGGAAGCGGCCAATAGGGGCTTCCTCGATGTTCTACATCATCCTCTCTCTAACTATAATGTCACCCTTTGTTGTCTCATATTTCCTGATACTGGGACCTATTTTTGATGGCTTCAATCCTCTAATTTACATCCTAGGTTTGACTTTGATTATAATGCTCCATCAAACATTTTATTGGGCTTTCCAACTTCCTCCCTCTGACAAGGTAAATTTCTTTTCGCTGATGCCGATGTTACCTGTTTGGATATTCTTCACTCTCCTATTACTTCCTTGGGCCATGTTAACGTTGAGAGATGCATCATGGGGGACTCGATAGACTTCAATTATGTTCTGAATCTTATCTGAAGTATTCCTAACACACTCATCTCATTAGTTTGGCCCCTAATCAGACAATTAGTAGCCTAACTTTGGCCATTTCAGAAGTAAATTGATTCAGAAGATGCTCTACTTATCCAACATATCCAACCTTTTGGGAATGCCCGGCTTCGATTACTGACTGTAACTGGCTGGCCTCCAAAAGGTTCGTAGAATCCATCGTTCACCATGATGGGCCTATTTTCCTCTATGCAAGGGCCTTAAAGTTGATTAATCAAAATTTAATAACTCCTGCGGTAAATCTTATTCCTAATTATCTCTTAATATATCGTTATTCTTTCTTATTCTAAAATTAATCTGAACTAGTATTTTTACGTCTTAATTAAAAACTATCCGGACCACAGACAGGCATGGGTAAAGGGCTGTTATCTTCTATGATGCACTTAACGCCATTACGAGATTTAGTTTTTGATTCCACAGATTACTCAGAAAAAAAAGAAACAATATTCCAAACTTTAGCTTCATTAATAACTTCATTATTATGTATTTTGATTATTATAACTTCTTCCTCTATTTGGATAGACGGTACGCTTGAAGATGGTTCTGTGAAAGAAAACGCTCGGTGGTCCCATCTAAAACCAGCATATGATTACATAAGTGAACAAACAAGTGACGATGTTATTTTTGTCGGATCATCTAGGTTCTTTTCGGGAATAGATGGGAGATGCTTTGAAGACAACTCAACTCATGATAATGCTTCATATTGGAATCTTGCAATAAGGGGAGATTTCCCCTATTTGAGATTACCAGAATCAGATACATTATCGTCAACTAATGCAAAGGTAGTTGTTATTGAAGCGGGCTTAAATACATTTAATTCTGGTATCGGAACTAGGGATGATTATTTACGTTGGGAGGTTGAATCTTTATCATTTGACTTTGATGGTGATGAATCTTGGTGGGATCTTATTGATCCTATTCACCATTCTTATTTGGCAGACAGTATATCAGAAAGATTCGATATTAGGCAACAGTTTTCTCCCGAGGCAGCAGATGAAATTGCTCACAGACTATTATTGTTCGGAGGTAGTAGGGCCATGCAAGATAGGGATGGTGCGATGCCGGAGCTAAATTCTATTGATTGGCCCGAATCACTAAAAAACCCTCCTAGAAACTCAGAAAATTTATTGTCAAAAGAGGAAATGAGAATATATGTCAATGATGCAGCGAAATCTTCTTTTTGGAAACCCTCTTCGGATACTCACTTAAACTACATGTCATTAAATCATATTGTTGAATCCCTTGAAAACAATGGAATCACAGTAATATTTTATTCTCCTCCTGTGCATCCAGATTTTTTACAGGCAATTCCTTCAGGCCATTGGGATGAATTCAATCTTTCAATTGAGTCAATACAGACAAATTCTAGTTATTTTATAGATCAAACCTTTGATATTTGGGACTCTAATTCATTTACGGACCCTGTTCATTTTTCTTATCTCGGCAGAGATAAGGTTTGTAGCAGTGTGGGGAGTATTATTGACTCCATATTGATGGAGTTATAGTGATGTCATTCAATTTTACGAGCCCTGAGTACTACTTCCTTTTCTTACCATTTTGTCTTTTTTTAACGATCCTTATCCCTCGAGATAAAAAATCTCTTCAAATTTCTATTCTGTGTATTATGAGTTATTTATTTTTTATTCTTGCATCTGGTTGGCATATATTACTTTTATTAATATCTACTTTAGTGGATTGGAATGCAGCAAAGAAAATTAATAATAGTACTAACATTTCAATAAGGAAAAGATGGTTAAAATTTAGTATAATCGTAAATTTAACTCTTCTTGCCACTTTTAAATATTTAGATTTTATAATAAAATCATTAGGATGGTGGTCATTAGAATTAGGTTATTCGCCAATAATTGATGCTCCTAATTTATTGCTCCCGGTTGGAATATCATTCTATACATTCCAAACTATGTCTTATACCATTGATATATACAGAAAGAAATATCAACCTGCTAATTCTTTGTTAGACTTTGCCTGTTATGCAGCATTTTTCCCTCAATTAGTTGCAGGGCCAATAGTCCGTTTTGATTACTTTAATGAGCAGATTAAAAAACCCCTAATTACTAATAATGCTAGTTTTAGATTGGCAATAACCTTGATAGTTTATGGCCTTTTCAAGAAAATGATTTTTGCAGATAATTTCGCCTTACATGTCGATGCTATATTCTACACGGGGGCACCTTTGGATAATGTAATTATTATATACTGGGGCGCGTTATTATTTGGACTTCAGATATATTGTGATTTTTCCGCTTACACAGATATTGCAATCGGTTCTGCATATTTGTTTGGAATTAAATTACCAGAAAATTTCAAAGGCCCTTATGGTGCTAAATCTCCTAAGGAATTTTGGAGAAGATGGCATATATCTCTATCGACTTGGTTGCGAGATTATCTTTATATTTCTCTTGGAGGGAGTCGAAATGGGATAAAAAGAATGTATGTAGCCTTAATGATCACAATGGTTCTAGGAGGATTGTGGCATGGAGCATCTTGGAACTTTGCTTTATGGGGACTTTTTCATGGCCTTATTCTCGTAATACATAGATTGATATCTACAAACAATATAAGTAAAATAGTATTGAAAAAATTTCCCATTTGTTATAACTTAACTTCTCTAATAATTACTCAATGGTTAATATTCTTATCCTGGTTAATTTTTCGCATAGAAGACAATAGTATGTTATTCAGATCAATTAAAAGTTATTTATTTATGGATGTTAATTTTGATTATGTTGAAGCTTTTGAATATCTACCGGGTTTACAATGGTTGATGATATTTTTAGTAATTATTTTCGCCCTTCTGCATGGATTAAGCACTTCGCAAAATAGTGAAATAAAGTATTCTTTAGCTAAATTAAAACTTCCTTATTGGAGTTTATTAATTGGATTGATGCTGGGACTTATTTGGTTATTAAGACCACAAGAGTCTTCAGAATTCATTTATTTTAGATTTTAATTTTTTTCTTGATTTATTTTTTGTTTGGATGCTAAATTTATTTCCAATAATAAAAGAGTAATAAGTAATTAAAAAATGGAATAATCTATTCACATCTATCGCTATTCTTACATATCTCGGCATTATCGTTATCTCCTCCTTATTCAATATTCTAAAGAATTTTATCCTTACTATCTTCTACAGGGTACCACGTTTGAAACGAGGCGGCAAGGAGTCAAACTTCCAAATATATCATAATATCTTAAATTTCTCTATTTGGAATATTAAGAGATATTGGTATACATCGAACATTGCGATACAAAACTTCTCCTTGGGTTCAATTATTTTATTTTTTAATCAAAATCATTTGAGTATAGATATAAATTAATATTGTCAATATGATTATATATGATAATCATATGAAAAAAATTAAAGATAGTGATTATATGGATTCAAGTTACGGAATAAATAAGCATTGGGATGAAGGAGATATAAATTTAGAAGAATTAAAAAAAATAGGTTTCACAATAGTTGAAGGTTTATTCTCAGATTTAGAAATGAATCAATTAAATGAAGAAGCAGAGAAATTATTGATGGAACAAGAACAAACTGTTAATACTCCAGAATCTGAAAAAAATATGCTCAGAAGTCCAGTATCTCATTCAAAAATATTTCGTGACATTGTAATTAGGATTTCAGAATTAGAATTAATATCAAGATGCTTGGGGACCAATATATTTCAATTGCAATTACAAAACGGAATAAAAGTAGAACCACAACTAAATCATTTTCAATCATCTTGGCATAGGGATTTACCCTATCAGCACTGGGTCTCTTCTTCTCCCTTGGCAATATCTGTACTTCTAGCAGTCACCCCTTTTAAATTTGAAACCGGGGCTACTTTAATGATTCCCCACTCGCATAAGTGGGACGAATTCCCCTCGGAAGAGTACTTGAAAAAACATCAAATTTGCATAGAAGCACAACCAGGAAGTGTAATAATCTTTGACTCTATGGTATATCACAAAGCAGGTAGGAATATATCCAAAAATACTAGATGGGCTATAAATCATGTATTTACGACTCCAATTCTCAAACAACAAATCTCCCTTAGTCCCTCAATCAATGAGAATAATCTCAATGATAGGGAAAAAATTCTTTTCGGGCATAAATATAAAACTCCAAATACAATTGAAGAATTCCACATTAATAGACAGAATTAAAAATCTAATAATATATAAATGTCATATATTTTATAATTATGATGCTACAGGTAGGCATATGCCGGGCAAGGTAGCGATAGTACAATCTGCTTACATTCCTTGGAAAGGATTGTTTGACATGATAAATATGGTTGATACATTTATATTCTTCGACTCCGTACAATTTACTAAAAGGAGTTGGATAAATAGGAATAGGATAAAATCTCCATTTGGCGATCGATGGATAACTGTTCCTGTTCATGGATCAACTACCAAGAAGATTGATGAAGTTGAAATAAAAAACCAAGAATGGGAAAAATCTCACTTTGATTCCTTAAAACAATCTTATATCAAGTCACCATACTGGAAAGATGTTGAATCCATAATTGAACCAATTTACGGGGAAAATTTAAGATATATATCCGAAGTTAATCAGACTTTTATAAAATCTATAAGCTCATATCTTGGAATTAAAACTGATTTCCTCAATTCTTCTGATATTGATCAAAAAGGTAAAAAATCCGAACGTTTAATTAGTATAATGGAAAATATAGGTGCAGATTCTTACCTATCAGGGCCAGCAGCAAAAAATTACATAGGGGATGAATTCACTCAAGCAGGAATAGACTTGCAATGGATGGATTATTCTGGATATCCTGTATATTCACAACCTCATGGAGATTTCCGTCATGACGTAACAGTGCTAGATTTAATTGCCAGTTGCGGGCACGATACTCCTTCTCATATATGGGGTTGGAGATCTTAAAATTAGATATTGGAGATTTAAAAGTATGGTTGATGAACAGATTATAAATAAAATGCCTAATTTTTCTGTAGTAATTCCGTGTTACTGTTCAGGGCAGTGGATATCTCAACTAGTGGGAGAAATACTTGATGAATTTGAAAAAATTAAACAATCATTTGAAATCCTATTGATTAATGATTGCTCACCAGATGACAATTTAACAAATGATGCAATTAAAAAACTTTGCCAAATATCTCAAGTTAGAGGAATAGAACTCATGACTAATGTCGGGCAACATAAGGCAATATGCTGCGGCTTAGATAATGCCAAAGGAAATACAATTCTAATTATGGATGATGACTTTCAAAATAATCCTAAAGATATCTCTAATATGATAAATAATTTGGAAGTAAGTGGAAATGACGTAATTATTGGAACGTGCAAAAGAAAACAAGCATTCTATAGGTCCATGGGATCTATTTTTGTAAGAAAAATCCTCCGAAGAGGATTAAATATACCTGCGGGAATGTCTCCCACATCCTTTGTTTTGATGAATTCTAAACTCAAAGATACCATTCTTTCTATTAAGGGGGCAAATCCTATTTTATCTCCTTTAATTTTTAAATCGACAAATTTGATAGGTTGGGAAACAGTATCTTCTGAAAATAGAAAATATGGTAATAGTGGTTATTCTTACTCTAAATTAGTAAATGCCACTATGGATAACTATGTAGCAGCAACTAAAAGGCCATTAAGAGTTTATGCAAGTTTTGGAGTTTTAGTTGTTTTCTGTAGTATTTCTTTTATATCATACTCGATATACCTTGCAACCATAGGGGGCAATCCTCCTCCTGGATATACCTCAATTGTCGCCTCTATTTTCTTCTTTGGTGGTTTTAATATTTTGGGAATTGGCATAATGGGCGAATATATAGGCAGACTTCTATCTGAAAGTATAACTGATCCAATTTATGTAATAAGGGAAGAATATTAATTTCTAACTGCTATTCCAAACCCATTTCTTCCATAATCATTTCCATTATATGTCATAAATAATTTATCATCATGAGAAAAAAGACATGGATAACAAATCATCTCGGAATCCCAACCATCTTCAGGGACACTAATGCCTACATCTTTATCATTCCTTTTCCAATTTATTCCATCTGTAGATTCTGCATATCCAATTCTATATTTTTCTCCTCGAAAACTATAATACATTTTCCAAACATCGTTTTCAACAAATACATAAGGTCTTGAAAAAGCATATTCAGTTTTATCTACGGGTTCAATTATATTTCTACCAGTTGGTTGGAAATTAATTCCATCTTCGGAATATGCAAGCATAATGACATGGTCCATAGTTTCTTTCTCTTTACCCCATGATTTATTTGTGCCATAGTATATATTGTAACCTTTTTCTGTAGGGTGTAAAAAGGGATATGAAAGTGAAATAGGATCATACTCAGATCTACTATATATTGGGGCCTTGTAGAGCTTTACGGCGGTTTCCCCATCCTTAGATAACTCTGCCACCCCTATGCTGTTATACCAGGGGACAGTGGCCCCCAAAGTCCATCCAAGATAATATACAAATTCTCGTCCATCTCTTTCTACAATGCATGCAAGGCTAACGCCACTCTCATCAAAATAACCCGGGCCCCCAGGAGATAAGACTGGTTTTTTACACTCATTAAATACTGTGAAGGCTCCATTCTCATATTTCATATCAATGTATGATATGTGAGATCTATTCTTTGAATCCCTTGAACTAAAATAGACTCTAAAAGCATCATCTCCTAAGTGTCTTGTGACTGTATTAGCACAATGGCTACGCATCCATTCTTTTGTGCCATCAGGGCAGTATATTTTGCCCAATTTATTCCATTCATTCCCCATTTTATCGCCTAGCTTATTTTAATTTCATTACTTGATTTTGATAATTTTACGCTACGAGGGGGCATCCAAACGTCGTTGTCTTGCGTGGAAGACATTATTGTTGCTCCAGCACCTATTAAGTTACATTTACCAATCTCAATCCCGTCCCTTATTGTAGAATTAACTCCAAGGAATGAATATTCACCTATTTTACTAAATCCACTGATTACTACATGTGAAGTTATGAAACAATGATCAAGTATCTTAACGTCATGACCTATGTGATTACCAGACCATATTGTGACATTATTTCCTATCTCGGAATATGGTTGGATTGTATTATCTTCTAAAATTAAGCAATTTTCACCAGGTGGAATATTACTTAAATAATTACACTTTGTTGATATGTAAGATGGCATAAAATAACCCATTTCTTTACATTTTTTGAACAATGCCGCTCTTTTTTGATTCATATCTGAGTACCCCACTGCTACAAATAAACTCACATCATCCGGAGGATAATCATTTTCAAGATCTTCTAAGGCTATTAATTGTAATTTATCAAAGTTATCTGAACTGATATATTCCCTATTTACAGCAAAACCAATTACATTATATTCCGTATCAGTACGAAAATAATGATGTGCTAATTTTGCTTGTGAAGTTGCTCCAACTATTATTAGGTTTGACATCATGTTTGCCGTAACCACCAAGCATAAATACATATGGTTGATAGGATATATGTGGGCAACTCATCTGAAATATGCGGAGTAGTGCTAGCAGGAGGAATGGGCAGTAGGTTACTTCCTTTAACCACATCATTGAATAAACATTTATTGCCAGTTTATGATGAACCGATGATTTACAAATCATTGGCTACAATTCAGAGGCTAGGAATTTCAGATGTCATCGTAGTATTAGGGGGGTATTCTGGAAATTCATTTTTCAAATTACTTGGCGATGGCCATAGATTCGGATTGAATATTCGATATGCATATCAGGAAAAACCTGGTGGTATCGCTGAGGCTTTAAAGCTAACAGAGGAATTCGTTTCTGGGCGTAAACTAGCAGTTATTCTTGGAGACAATGTCTTTGAATCATCTATGAAAAAATATGTAGATATGTTCTTAGATGATAAAATTAACGAATGCTATTTATTTCTGAAAGAAGTACCAAATCCATCAGATTTTGGTATCGCCTGGATTGACGACAATGGAAGTATAACACATATGCTTGAAAAGCCAAAAAATCCTGACTCAAATATGGCAATAACTGGATTATATTTTTACACTTCAAAAGTTTTTGATTTAATAAACAAATCAATTGATATAATTGGATACTCTGATAGGGGAGAATTGGAAATAACAGATATAAATAGATTTTTTATGAATGAAGGAGTTACAAAAGGAATAAATTTTGAGGGGCACTGGGCAGATTGTGGCACTATTGATGCTTTACTAGAAACATCCAAATTAATGAATGATTGGAATTCTGGTGCTTGGATGAAGGTTGTGAAAAATTGAGCCCCCATATTCTAGTTACTGGTGGATGCGGATTTATTGGTAGTCACACCATTAGAGCCCTATTAAATGATAAAAAAGTAAAAAAATTAGTTAATTTAGATTCATTAACATATTCTGGAAATCCACAAAATCTTAGTGACGTAGCATCAGATATTAGATATAAATTTGTTAAAAACTCAATCAATGATATAGGGATATTAAAAAAAATAATATCTGAAAATAAAATTAATATTATCATCCATTTCGCTGCTGAGAGTCATGTTGATCGATCAATTAACTCAGTAGAGCCATTCATAAAAACTAATATTGATGGTACCAGAGTTATTCTAGAATGCATTAGATATTTTAAAAATAAAAATCGTATTGTACATCTGATACATATTTCTACCGATGAAGTTTATGGTAGTTTGGGGCCAAATGACCCTCCATTTTTAGAAAGTAATAATATCGATCCACGTAATCCATATGCTGCTACCAAAGCCGCTTCTGACATGTTGGTTAATTCTTTTGTCAATACTTATCAATTATCCTGTTGTATTTCTAGGTGCTCTAATAATTATGGGCCTAATCAGTTTCCAGAAAAATTAATTCCATTAATAGTCTTAAATTGTATGGAAAATAAACCGTTACCAGTTTATGGAGATGGTATGCAAATTCGTGACTGGATACATGTTCAAGATCATGCAAATGGAATTATAAAGCTAATGTATGCTTTGTATGAGGGAATAATATCTTCAGGAGAAGTTGTAAATTTTGGTGCCAATAATGAATTAACTAATATGGAAATTATAGAGACGATCATAAATTTGACTGGTGCTGATAAAAATCTGATAAAGTTTATTGAAGATAGACCTGGTCACGATAAAAGATATGCAATGGGTTATGGTAAAGCAAAAGAAATTTTGAATTGGGAACCCATAATCTCGTGGGAAAAAGGAATAATTGATGTGGTTAATTGGTATATTTCAAATTCATCTTGGGTAGAATCGATAAGGACAAATGAGTATAGGAAATGGATCAATCATCATTATGGTTGATGTCATGTTTGCTAAGTATGCTCAATTAAAGCGTTATTTAATATCTGGAACTATAGGTAACCTCATTGGTTGGATAATTTATAATTCTATATATTTGATAAATCCAATAATATGGAATAAAGCCACAATATCTTGGGTCATTGGATATATTGTTGGAGTTGCATTGCAACATGACATTCATTACAGGTGGACATTTTTAGAAAGTAATACTCCTTACACTAAATCATTATTCTCTTCCTATATTGCATATTCATTTGGATTTGTGATAAGTACATTTGTTCTTTATATCCTAGTTGAGAGATTATATGTTTATTTGCAGATAAGTTGGCTGTGTGCAGTACTATCGGGAGTTTTAGCCAATTATTTCTTTCTAAAAGAACATGTATTCAAATCAAATAATTAATATTACATAAAAAAATATATTACTTACGAATAAAAATTTCTTTAGATTCTAGAATCAGTAGAATTAACAATAATGACAAAGTCAAAATTAACCCCTTTGTGGGAGGGCTAATATCTAGGATTTCACTATTACTTCCTACTCCATCTCTATCATCATCTTTCCATTCTACAGGATTATTTGGAAATGCATCTTTAATATCTTCTACTCCATCCCCATCATTATCCACATCAATAAAATCACATATTCCATCCATATCTAAATCACTTGGATAATCTGATTCATTGTTGGGGTCAGTATTGCATTCAATCTCTGAATCATTGCTCCAACTGTCATAATCATTATCAGAACCTATTTCAAATATGAATGATATATTATCAGTTTTTATTTCGCCATTGTGTATTCTACTGATAAAATATGTTGAATCATTCTGTTCTGAAATTGTACCAAAAATACTTCCTGAAATTAACCCTTTGGGTAATTTATAAGATAATAAATCATCGACATCATTGATTATTGCTTCTAAATCTCCATCGCAAGAAATACGATCTTGCATTGTTATAAAACAATTATATTTTTCACCAGATGAAAATCCTCTGATGCCATCATAATTTTTATTAATTATATCCATACCGATACATGAATAACTAATGATGCCTACTACACAAGTATGTTCGGTACCCGCCATTACAGAGATAATTTCTTCATAATCATTTTCTAGCTTTATTGGATTTTCATACCAATTGTTACTATTATTATTAATTTGACTTTCTAAGTTACTCTCCCAACAGAAAATTTCCTCTGTTGTTGCAAGAGCACAACTATGTGATTTTCCTATCGATATATCTTCTATGACCTTATTCTGAAGATTTTTTACTCTTATCGGGTAATTTTTATTTTCAAAAGAACCGTCTCCTAACTGCCCCAAGCCATTCCAGCCCCAACAGTAAATCTCGCCATCTCCAAGTGCACAGGTGTGATGCCCACCAGATTCAATTTTTTCAATTTTTGATAGAGATGATAGGTTGACCTTAAGGGGAATATTCGTTGCATTATCTTTACCATTTCCAATTTGGCCAAAATTGCCACTTCCCCAGCAAAATATATTGTTAAGTCCAGATAATCCACAACTATGACTAGCGCCAGTAGTTATCATATTCCAAGTCAAATTATCTATTTCATTTATCAAAAAAAACACTTCGCCTTGTTTTGTATTTTTTTGATTACTACCCAACTGCCCATCGTTATTTGATCCCCAACATAAAATCTCCGATACAAAATCATTATTTATTGCACATAAATGCCCTCCACCAACAGAAATATCTGTGATAATTCCACGCCTAGATAATTTTGTAATTCTTTCAGTTATGATATCATCATCTGATACTTCCCAACATATTGCCACATCATCAGGAATTATGGTACAGGTTCTATCATCAAAAGAATCAATTATATCGCCGGTGAAATTAATTTCTTCAGAATATATATTCAAACTATCTGGGAATTTTGGCTCTACTGTCCATGATGCGCCAATAGCATTAATTTCTGGTTGAATGATTATTACTTGTTTTTCTGCAGTGATTGAAATTTTATTTATATTGTAAATATCATCTTTATTTAAGTCGAATGAATTCTTATCATCATCTTTTACTATCAATATTATTGCCATTAAAACAATGAAAATGAGGGTACAGTATATGACTAACCTTTCATCTTTTGATACTTGCATAGCAACTCTGATTATTCCAAGTTGGGATTTCTTTATTTAGTATTTGTAGTTTTTATTATCATATTATTCAATAACAGATATATATTACTACTTACCCCTAAATGATGTAAGAATGGGGGGTTGTTGTTTTTTTTAGAAATATTTTATGTACTTGTATTTTTATAATTTTATATTTGCCTAATAATTCTCTTTTTTTAGAAGAATCTTCCTTGACAAAAAATTCTGACTATTTGGAACAAATGGATAATAGTATATTATTGGGATTTCAAGAAGGGATTTCTTCGAATGAAATTAAATTCGATATTGGTAATGATAACATATGTTATATCTACAATAATTCCGATGGAGTTACATGCTTAGTAGAATTTTATAAGTTTCAATCAAATGAGGTAAATTTAGATTTCAGCGATTATTATCGGCCGAATTTAACCTTATTTGGAGATCCTATCTCAATATCTTCTACTTCTAATGGCTCTTGTGTTTTAACTGATAGATCTTCTGTGGTGTGTTGGAGTTACAGAAATATAATTAATCAAGATGGAGTATCTTTAACATCAATAGAGCCCATTCACATTAACTTTAATGGTAATCCAATTACAACGTTGTCTTCGGGTAGGGATTCTTATTGCGCACTTGATTCTATTGACTCAATTTGGTGTTGGGATGACAGTCATTACTATAATGAACTAAATAAATATCAGGCTATCAAAGTTTCAAATGGTTACATTAATAATTCAATATCTTTAATAAACGGGCATAATGAAATCTGCGCTATTCAATTAGACAGAACTGTATTATGTTGGAATAAATATCTAAAAAACGATTCTAATACAAATTCTAAATTGGCGAATTACGTTATCTCAAATCAAAATCAAGGAATAAGTAATGCTGTGGCAATATATTTGGGAGATAATTATGGTTGTGTTTTAACTTTATTTGATGAAATATTATGCTGGGGAGATAACGAACTATTGTTCAATGTATCAAAGGATTTTGATAATGGGCTTTACAAATTGAATATTCCGGAAATAGTAAATATTTCCATAATTGGTGGATCTAATAATTATATTTGTAGTGTAAATTTTCTTGGAAACCTTAATTGTCTAGATCCTTTCAAAAAAATAGATTATATTTTCCCTAAAATATATCCTGCTATATCATCTAATGATGATTATTTTTGTTTTGTAGAATATAATTCAACTACACTTTCTTGCCTTGATACTTCTAATTCAGTTGTTTTAGAATTTACAAACATGCTTTTGTCCACTATTGATGATGATCATGATGGAATACTTAATAATCATGATATTTATCCAAATAACCCTTCTCAATCCGTACTTTGTACAAATGGATACTATGGCAGGCATGTCTGTTCTCTTGCTTTGGAGGGGCATATTGCTTCAAATGGAGATTTACATCCTTGCGAGCTCGGAACGTACCAACCACTTTCAGGTCAAATAGAATGCTTAGCTGCAGATCCTGGATTTTATGTAGAAACATCTGACTCTACTGCCCAATCTCCTTGCGAGCTCGGAACGTACCAACCACTTTCAGGTCAAATAGAATGCTTAGCTGCAGATCCTGGATTTTATGTAGAC
>Ga0115000_10002951_pt1 | contig 14369 bp, 13 predicted proteins | sample ArcticOcean_MG_C_6_FD_89690 | JGI IMG/M metagenome (GOLD analysis project Ga0115000, IMG submission 89690) | Marine microbial communities from western Arctic Ocean - ArcticOcean_MG_CB8_128 | ecosystem: Environmental > Aquatic > Marine > Oceanic | place: Arctic Ocean: Canada Basin | collected...
ACTTAAATTGGTGCAAGTTTTATCCAATGGTTCATTATTCATCTTGTACTTATTGTTTTTAATATTAATTCTACCCTCCCAAGTAAAAGCAAGTCCAGTTCGACCAGATCTTGTAGGCATAACACAATCAAACATATCGATACCTCTCTTTACAGCTCCCAAGATATCTGATGGAGTACCCACACCCATCAGATATCTTGGTTTATCTTTAGGCATATGTTTATTAATATCATCCAACACATTAAACATTTCTTTTTGACTTTCTCCTACAGCTAAACCGCCAATTGCATAACCATCAAAATCAATCTTAATTAGTTCATTAATTGATTTAATTCTTAAATCTTTAAACAAACCACCTTGAACTATTCCAAATAAACCTTTGTGTGGATTAAAACCAAAGGCATTTTTAGATCTTTGTGCCCAATAAAGTGATAAATCCATTGATTGATTTATAATATTATAATCTGTAGTTTTTTTTGGACATTCGTCCATAATCATAACTATATCAGAATCTAAGCCTATTTGAATTTTGATACTCTCTTCAGGACTTAGTATAAATTTTTTTCCATCAACATGTGAGCTAAAAATAGCACCTTTTTCTCTGTCTACTTTATTTAATTTAGATAAAGACATTACTTGGAATCCCCCTGAGTCAGTCAATATGGGTAATTTACAGTTCATAAACTTATGAAGTCCCCCAGCTGATATAATTCTATCGACACCAGGTCTAATCATTAAATGATATGTGTTTGATAGAATAATCTCAGATCGGGTTTTAATTACATCATCAATCAAGCAGGCTTTAACCGTAGCCTGAGTACCAACGGGCATAAAAGCTGGTGTTTTAATGTTTCCTCTATGAGTTTCAATTAATCCAGTTCTTGAAAATTTATCATTACTAGTGACATTAAAAGTAAACTTTTTTAATGGCATTTTTTTTATTAAATTTTACAATGATTTAAAACTAATAATTTTATCTGGATCATCTGCAGGTTCACCTCTTTTAATCTTATCAACAAAATCCATACCTTCTATGACTTTGCCAAAAACAGTATATTGTCTATCCAAAAAAGGTGATGCTTTAAAACAAATAAAAAATTGACTATTAGCACTATTTGGGTCTTGAGACCTTGCCATAGATAAAGTTCCTCTGTCATGAGGTAAGTCATTAAATTCTTGATTAAGATTTGGTAATGAAGATCCACCCGTTCCGGCAAGTCTTAAATTATAGTCTTTCGAAGATGAGTTTCCATTTTGTACATCTCCTGTTTGAGCCATAAATCCATCTATGACTCTATGAAAAACAACATTGTCATATTTACCTTCATCAGCTAATTTTTTAATTCTTTCAACATGCTTAGGTGCAACATCGTTAAATAACTCAATTTTTACATCACCGTCTTTAAGTTTTAAAATCATAATATTTTCCTTTGCTGTTATGTTAGTTGTTAATATTAATAATAAACCCAAAAAAAAAAATATGTGTTTAATCATATTTTTGTTTTAGAGATTTAATAGTACTTTTGTTAGTAAATTTTTTAATATCACCACCTAATTTTATAATTTCTTTGACAAAATTTGAAGAAATAATTTGATTTTCAATATCTGACATTAAAAAGATTGTTTCGATATTGTTATCTAGTTTTCTATTCATCCCGGCTAATTGAAACTCATATTCAAAATCAGAAACAGCTCTTAAACCTCTTAAAATAATATTAGATTTATATTGTTTACATAAATCAGTGGTTAAATTTGAAAATGAAATAATCTTAATTCTTTTTTTATCTAATTTAAGATCAGTAAATAATGCTTTTTTTACTATCTGAATTCTTTCACTAGAATCAAATAAATAATTTTTAGAACCAACATCAGAAATAGCTATAATTAAATTATCTATAAATTTTAAAGATTTTTTAATAACATCTATATGTCCAAATGTAATTGGATCAAAGGTTCCAGGGTATATTGCACTATTTTTCATTATAATAAATTATCATCTATTTTAATAGCTGAAACAACTTTTTCATCACCACTTAATTTAATAATACGAACACCTTGAGTATTTCTACCTGCAATTCTAATTTCTTTCACTGCAACTCTAATTACTCTACCTTTGTTAGTTGATATCATAATTTCATCACCTTCATTTACTGGAAATGACGATGACACATTTCCATTTCTTTGTGAATTAATAATTCCAATAATTCCCTTACCACCCCTATTTGTAACTCTAAAATCATAATGAGAAGTTCTTTTTCCATAACCATTTTCTGTAATAGAAAGAATAAATTTTTGTTTGGCGGTAATTTCTGATTTATCTGTTTTATTAAGCTTTTTATTTTTTTTGTTTAAATCACTATCAATAATAGATAAAGAAACAATTTCATCTTTGTCACTTAGGTTAATGCCTTTAATTCCTTTTGATGAGCGACCTTTAAATAATCTAAGTTTTTTTGATTCACATCTAATGCATTTTCCAAGTTTAGTGCTTAATATTATATCTTGTTCGTCTTTACATATTTTTACACCAACAATTTTGTCATTTAAATCTAGTTTCATTGCAATTTTACCTGCTGAATTTATTGAAGAAAAATCTTCTAATGAGTTTTTTCTAATTTTACCTTTTGCTGTTGCAAAAACTATCTGTAAATTTTTCCATTCTGATTGTTCTTCCGGAAATGGCATTATTGAACTTATCGATTGGTGATTTTTTAAGGGTAATATATTAAATAAAGACTTCCCTTTAGATATGGATGAACCTTCTGGTATTTTCCAAGCTTTAATTTTATAAACCAAACCTTCAGTAGAAAAAAACATTAAAGAAGTATGTGTATTAACAGATAATGTTTGTATTACTGAATCTTCACCTCTTGTAGTTATGCCTGATTTACCCTTACCACCTCTTTTTTGCTGTTTAACACTACTTAACGCACCTCTTTTAATATATCCTTGCAATGTAACGGTAATAATCACAGATTCTTTTTGAATAGTTTCTTCAATGTCATAATTTAAAACAGCGTCAATAATTTGTGTTCTTCTAGGTATTGAAAATTTTTCTTTTATAAAATTAAGCTCATTACTTATTACTTTTAAAAGTTCTTTCTTAGAATTAATAACTTTTTTAAATTGAGTAATTAAACCAGCAAGTTTTTTAATTTCAATCTCAATTTCATTAATTCCTAAGGCAGTTAATTTTTGAAGTCTAAGTTCTAATATAGAAATAACTTGGGTGTCAGTAAATAAATAAAGATTTTTACTTTTTTTACCTTCAACAAGGGAAATTAGTTTTTGTGATTTATTAATTTTCCATTTTGTATTTAAAAGAGATTTTTTTGCATCTTCTGGTGTTTTGGACGATCTTATTATTTTAATAATTTTATCTAAATTTTCTACTGATACTGATAATCCTATTAATATATGAGCTCTATCTTCAGCTTTTTTAAGATCAAATTTTGTTTTTTTTATTACAACATCTTCTCTAAATTTTAAAAAATTTTCTAAAAAATCTTTTAAGTTGCAGGTTTTGGGTTTACCATCAACAATAGCCAGTGTGTTAAAACCAAAAGAACTTTCTACTGAAGTGTTTTTGTATAATTGTCTTTTAACTGTTTCTGGTTCAATACCATTACGTAAATCTATTGCTACTCTTATGCCCTCACGATTTGATTCATCTCTAATATCTCTTATGCCTTCAATTTTTTTCTCTCTTACCAACTGTGCAATTCTTTCATTTAAAACAGATTTATTAACCTGATATGGGATTGATGTAATTACAAGTCGATCTCTATTATTTTTTAAATTTTCAACTTTAATTTCACCTCTAATTTTAAATGAACCTCTACCATTATTATAACCTTGTTTAATTATATCTTTACCAATAATTAAACCTCCAGTTGGAAAATCTGGACCTGGTATATGCTTCATTAATTCTTTAATTTTAATTTCTTTATTATCTATAAGTGCCAATGTTCCATTTATAATTTCACCTAAGTTGTGTGGAGGTATGCTTGTAGCCATACCTACCGCAATACCACCTGCACCATTAACTAAAAGGTTTGGATATTGTGCTGGAAGAACATCAGGTTCTTTTTCAGTTTCATCATAGTTACTTTTAAATAAAACAGTATTTTTATCGATATCATCAATTAAAAATTGAGAAACTTTTGAAAGTCTAGTTTCTGTATATCTCATAGCAGCGGCCCGATCTCCATCAACTGAGCCAAAGTTACCTTGACCATCAACCAAAGGTAAGCTCATAGAAAAATCTTGCACCATTCTAACTAGTGCATCGTATACTGATTGATCGCCGTGAGGATGATATTTACCTATGACATCACCAACAATTCTAGCAGATTTTCTAAATTGTTTAGACCAATCATAGCCACCTCTATACATTGCAAAAAGAATTCTTCGATGCACTGGTTTTAAACCATCTCTAACATCTGGTAGTGCTCTACTAACAATAACGCTCATTGCGTACGATAAATATGATGAGCTTATCTCATCATACATTGTGATTAATTTAGTGCTAGAGCTTTCTTTAGGAATTTCGTTTATTTGCATAGAAACTAGAATGGAATTTCATCATCCATATCGTTCACTTGACTTGAATCATCAAAATCTTTTGAAGGAGATGGAGTATTATCATTTTTAATACTACCACCTGAACCACCACCCAACATTGTCAATGATGAATTATATCCTTGAATTAAAATTTCTGTTGAGTATTTGTCTTGACCAGACTGTTCATCTTTCCATTTTCTAGTAGATATTTGACCTTCTATGTACACCTGCGCACCTTTTTTAAGGTATTGTTGTACGACATTTACTAATCCTTCATTAAATACAACTATACGGTGCCATTCAGTTTTTTCTTTTTTTTCACCAGTAGTTTTATCTTTCCATGATTGGCTTGTTGCTAAACTCAATCTAGCAACACTTTTGCCATTAACCATTTGCTTGATTTCTGGGTCTGCGCCTAAACGTCCAATTAATAATACTTTATTTAAACTTCCAGCCATAATATTTATAAATTGTTAATTAAATTATTAATTTTTTATATCACAATTTAACTTGAATAATAATTTTATTACTCTAAAGCAAGAAAAATTATGATCAAAAAGATAGTTATTAAAGGTGCAAAAGAACATAACTTAAAGAATATTTCTTTAGAAATTCCTAAAGATCAATTTGTGGTAATAACAGGACTTTCTGGATCAGGAAAATCTTCATTAGCATTTGATACTGTTTATGCAGAAGGTCAAAGAAGATATGTCGAGAGCTTATCCGCATACGCAAGGCAATTTTTAGATAAAATGAAAAAACCAAATGTTGATTTAATAGAAGGATTAAGCCCAGCTATAGCAATAGAGCAAAAAAATACATCAAAAAATCCTAGATCAACAGTAGCTACAGTTACTGAAATATATGATTACATGAGAGTTTTATACGCAAGAGTGGGAGTTCCCTATTCACCATTCACAGGTAAACCAATTACATCTCAAACTATAACACAAATTGTTGATCTAATTAAAAAACTACCAAAAAAATCAACTATATACCTTTATTCTCCAGTAGTTAGAGGACGTAAGGGTGAATATAAAAAAGATATACTTGGTTATAAAAAAAGAGGTTTTAGAAAAATTAAAATTGATGAAAAATTATATGATATTGATAAAGCACCTGATTTAGATAAAAATATTAAACATGATATTGCCGTTTTAACAGATAGAATTGTTTTAAATTCAAGTCTTGGTAATAGACTTGCAGAGAGTGTCGAAACAGCAATAAATTTATCTAATGGTTTATTGTTTGTTGAATATGAAAACGAAACACTTCCTAAAAAATTTAGAAAAATTGAAAAATTAGTTTATTCAACTAAATTTGCATGTCCAGAAAGTGGATTTACTATTGAGGAAATAGAACCAAGATTATTTTCATTTAATAGTCCTTATGGTGCCTGCAGTGAATGCGAAGGTATAGGCATTAAATTAAATGTTGATCCAAATTTAGTTGTTCCTGATGATAAAAAAAGTATTGCTGATGGAGCAATTGAACCGTGGGCAAAATCTACTACTCTTTATTATGCACAAACCTTAGCTTCAATAGCTAAGCATTATGGTTTTTCTCTAGGTGAAAAATGGAAAAAACTTCCAAAAAAATTTAAAGATATAATTTTATTTGGATCAGATGAAGATGAAATAAAATTTAATTATGACGATGGATATGAAAAATATTCTCATAAAAAAACCTTTGAGGGAGTTATAAATAATTTAGAAAGAAGATTCCTTGAATCGGATAGTGAATGGAAAAGAGAAGCAATTTCTGAATATCAATCAGATTCTAATTGTGAAAGTTGCAGTGGTAATAGATTAAAAGAAGAAGCTTTATGCGTTAAAATTAATAACCTTAATATTAGTGATGTTACACAAAAATCAATTCTTAATGCCTCTCAATGGTTTAAAGAACTAGAAATTAAACTTGATAAAAGACAATTTAAAATTGCAGAACACATCTTAAAAGAAATCAACGAAAGACTTAATTTCTTATTAAATGTGGGTCTTGATTATCTAACTTTATCAAGAGAATCTGGAACATTATCAGGTGGTGAAGCTCAAAGAATTAGACTTGCTTCACAAATAGGATCTGGTTTAACGGGTGTACTTTATGTTTTGGATGAACCATCAATTGGACTACATCAAAAAGACAATGTTAAATTAATTAATGCATTAAAAAGACTAAGAGATTTAGGTAATACAGTTATTGTTGTTGAACATGATACCGAAACAATGGAAAAAGCTGATCATATAATAGATATAGGTCCTGAGGCTGGAGCAAATGGTGGTGAGATTATAGCACAAGGTACATACCAAGATATATTAAAAAATAAAAAAAGTATTACTGGTCAATATTTATCTGGTAAAAAATTCATAGAAATCCCTAAAAAGAGAAGGTTAGCTAAAAATGGTAGATTTGTTGAAATCATTGGAGCTAGTGGTAACAATCTAAAAAATGTAAATCTTAAAATACCATTAGGAAGCTTTACATGTGTAACGGGAGTTTCTGGAAGTGGTAAATCAACTTTAATTTTGCAAACATTATATCATGCACTTAATTTAACATTAAATAACAAAGCTAGAAAAATTCCAAAAGCATTCAAGAGTTATAAAGGAGTAGAACTTATTGATAAAATAATTGATATAGATCAATCAGCTATTGGAAGAACACCGAGATCTAACCCTGCAACTTATACAGGAGCATTTGGGCCAATAAGAGATTGGTTTACAGCACTACCAGAGTCAAAAACTCGAGGTTATAAACCAGGAAGATATTCATTTAATGTTAAAGGTGGAAGATGTGAAGCTTGCGAAGGAGATGGTGTAATAACATATGAAATGCATTTTTTACCAGATGTGTATATACAGTGTGATGAATGTAAAGGTACAAGGTACAACAGGGAAACACTTGAAATTAAATTCAAAAATAAGAGTATTGCAGATGTATTAGATATGTCTGTTGATGAAGGATGCGAATATTTTGAAAATATTTCTAATATCAAAACAAAATTACTTACACTTAAAAAAGTAGGTCTTGGGTATATAAAAATTGGACAACAAGCTACAACTTTATCAGGTGGTGAAGCACAAAGAATTAAACTTGCAAAAGAATTATCAAAAAGATCAACTGGAAGAACTATGTATATTTTAGATGAACCAACAACAGGTTTGCATCAACATGATATAAAAAAACTTTTAGAGATTTTACATACTTTTGTTGCTTTAGGCAATACTGTGGTTGTTATAGAGCACAATTTAGATGTAATAAAAACTGCTGATTATATTGTCGATATGGGACCAGAAGGAGGTGTAAAAGGTGGAAACATAATAGCAGAAGGAAAACCAGAAGAAATTATCAATATTAAAGGTAGCTATACAGGTGAATTTTTAAAAACAATGATTAATAATCATTTTAAAAAAACTGCTTAGAATATTAATCATTATAGTGTATAAATTTAATAAAAATGAGTAATTTATTATCATCACTTCCAAAAACTATTCACGCTTCGTTAGCATTAGCTATAATTCTTTTTTTAGGATTATTTTTTGCTCAAGATGGCTTTGATTTTGATTTAATTTTTTGGAGTTGGGTTACTAGATTAATGCACGTAACTGTTGCAATAATGTGGATTGGTTTATTATGGTATTTCAATTTTGTACAAATTCCAAATATGTCAAAAATCCCAGATGAACAAAAACCAGCGATTGGAAAAGTTATAGCTCCTGCTGCTCTGTTTTATTTTAGATGGGCAGCTTTATTAACTATTATCTCAGGACTGTTGTTAGCGTACTTAAGTGGATATTTACATGAAGCTATGACATTAGGTATTACTTCTGGTGGTGGAAAAAATACGGCAATAGGCATTGGAATGTGGCTCGGTCTATATATGGCTTTTAATGTTTGGTTTATTATATGGCCAAATCAAAAGAAAGCTTTAGGAATTGTAGAGGTTGACCCTGAAACAAAAGCAAAATCTGCTAGAACTGCAATGCTATTTTCACGAACTAATACATTATTATCGCTTCCTATGCTGCTTACTATGGTTGCGGCTCAAAACTTATACTAATTTTTATCCTCTTTAATAATAGTTTTTTGTGAAACTCTTAAATAGACTAAAACTGGATTAGCAATATAGATAGAAGAATAAGTTCCAAAAATAACTCCTAAAATCATAGCTAACGAAAAACCTTTTAAAACTTCTCCACCAAAAAAATAAATTGATAATAAAGCCAGTAAAGTAGTAATCGATGTAATGATTGTTCTAGATAAAGTTTCATTAATAGAAATATTTGTTAAATCAAAAATTTTAATATCAGAAAACTTATTTAAATTTTCCCTTACTCTGTCAAATATGACCACAGTATCATTCATTGAATAACCTACGATTGTTAATACTGCCGCGACAATTGATAGATTAATTTCTAAATTAAAGAGTGAGAAAAAACCTAGAGTTATTACAACATCATGAAATACTGCTAATATAGCACCAAGACTAAATTGCCATTCAAATCTAATCCATATATAAAAAAGCATAGCTGCTAAAGATAATACAATAGCAATTATTCCAGAACGTAACAACTCAGTACTGACTTTTGGACCAACACTTTCTACTCTTCTGAAGTTAAATACTGGGCCAACAGATTCTTCAAGCTTTTGTTTAATTTCAGATGTAAAATTTATATTATTATCCTCTTTTTTTTCAACCTTAACTAAATAATCATTAGCTTTACCAAATTCTTTTACAGATATATCACCAAGATTCATTCTAGTGAAAGATTGTCTCAACTTAGAAATTGTTAGAGAGTTATCGTTTGTTCTTAACTCAATAATCGTTCCACCTTTAAAATCAACACCATAATTTAAGCCTTTAAAGGATAATAAAAGTAGAGAGCTAACTATCAAGAATAATGAAACTAAATTAAATAATTTATAATACCTATTAAAAGATATGTTTATTTTTTCCATTATATTGAACCTTCATTAGCTTTATTTTTAGATACATAGATAGACGTTAGTAATCTAGCTATAAAATAAACAGAAAATAATGTGGTAAAAATGCCAACGCCCAATGTTATTGAAAATCCTTTAATTGGACCAGACCCCATTAAAAATAGGATTATAGCAGCTATTAATGTAGTTATATTTGCATCAATTACAGCGGTCTTTGATTTAGTATAACCTCTATCAAAAGCTATAATTTTATTTTTTTCATTATTCGATTCTTCTTTAATTCTTTCAAAAATTAAAACATTTGCATCAACAGCCATACCTACAGTTAAAATTATGCCAGCTATTCCAGGTAGAGTTAGAGTTGCTTCAAACAATGTTAGTATACCTAATAAAAGAAATAAATTAAAAATCAAAGTAACATTAGCTATAAGTCCTAAAATTCTATATTTAAAAAACATAAAAATTATTACTAATAAAAAACCAATTAATAAAGCAAAAATCCCAGCATCTATAGAATCTTGACCAAGACCTGGACCAACAGTTCTTTCTTCTATAATGTTTAATGGAGCTGGTAATGCACCAGATCTTAATAATAAAGCTAAATCTGTTGCCGATTGAAAAGTAAATTTACCTCTGATTTGTCCAGAACCACCGAGAATAGCACTTTGAATAACTGGTGCACTTACAATTTTTCCATCTAATACTATGGCTAATCTTTTTCCAATACCTGTTTTTGTAGCTTTACCAAATCTCTTTGCTCCGACTCTATCTAAATTAAACGTAACAACAGTTTGATTTGTTTGATTATCCATACTTGGTTGAGAATCTATTAAATTTTCTCCACTAATGACTATTCTTTTACTTACTAAAACTTTTTCTGATTCATCCTCAAAAAATAAAGTTTCAACACCAAACGTTTCTTCAGTATTTTTTACAATAAATCTAAAAGTTAAATTTGCAGTTTTTCCAAGCAAATTTTTAATTCTCATGGGATCATCTAATCCTGGTAATTCAACAAGAATTCTATTATTTCCTCTTTTAACTATATTAGGTTCATTTGTACCAACTTCATCTATACGTCTTCTTACAATTTCCAATGCTTGGTCTAAAGATGAATTCTTAATTTGGATTAATCCATATTTAGAAAACTCTAATTTAAAAGTATTATTTTCTATTTCTAGATCAAACTGATGTGATTTAAACTGATTATAGTAAGGATTTATATCACTGTTTTCATCTGTAAATAAATCTTTTGTTTTTTTGACTTCATCAAAATTTATGTCAAAAACAATAAATTGTTTTTTTCTAATTTTTAAATTTTGATATTTAACATCTTTCTTTTTAAAATATTTTCTAAGAACTAGTAAAGTATTTTGTAATTTTTGTTCTATAACAGGTTTGTTGTCTATCTCTAATAATAAATATGATCCCCCTTGTAGATCTAGGCCAAGATTAATTTTTTTTTTAAATATATTTTTACCAAAATTAGTAAAATTGGATAAGGCAAAGATTGTAAAAATTATTGTAAATAAACAAATTAAAGATATTCTTATTTTAGAAAAGTATAACACTTATTAAGTATAATGTTATTTTTTGGGTTCAGTTATGTTTAGTAATGCCTGTACTCCCGTAGACCTAACCATTTCAACATTTACATTTTCAGAAATTTGTATTTCAACTTTATCATTATCCATAATTCTTTCAACGGTGCCAATAATTCCTCCACTAGTAAGAACCTTGTCTCCTCTTTTTAAGTTTTCACACATTAGTTTGTGTTCTTTAGCTTTTTTTTGTTGAGGTCTAATTAAGAAAAAGTAAAAAATTACAAATATTAGTATCAACGGTATAAATTGGCCTATTCCTGAATTTGACATGTTTCTCCTTAGGTTTAGAAATTATTTATACTATCTATATTATTAAAACAACTCTAATTCTTACTTATTTTTTCTAAATTGTTCATATAAGGTTTTAAAACATTAGGAATTTTAATTGACCCATCGGCTTGTTGATAATTTTCTAAAATGGCTACTAAGGTTCTACCTACAGCTAATCCACTACCATTCAACGTGCCTATTAATTTAGTTTCATTTTTTTCATTTTTATATCGAGCTTTCATTCTTCTAGCTTGAAATGATCCACAAGATGAACAACTAGAAATTTCTCTATATTTATTTTCTGAGGGTAACCACACTTCAATATCAAAAGTTTTTTCAGAACTAAAACCCATATCTCCACAACATAAAATTATTTGTCTATAAGGGAGCTTTAATAGATCTAGTATTTTGGTAGCACATTCGGTCATTCTATTTAGTTCTTTAAGACAGTTTTCGGGTTTAACTAAACTAACCATTTCAACTTTATAAAACTGGTGTTGTCTAATCATTCCCTTTGTGTCTTTGCCATAGCTTCCAGCTTCTTTTCTAAAGCATGGAGTTGAATCAACGAGTCTAATTGGCAAACTATCAAAGTTAAAGATTTTATCTTTTGCCATATTTGTTAAAATTACTTCTGCAGTAGGAATTAAATATTTATGATCATTTTTATCATCAAGCTTTAATTCAAATTGATCATTTTCAAATTTAGGAAGTTGTCCAGTTCCATACATAGAGTTTGCTGTGGCTATTAATGGTGGTGATATTTCTTCATATTCGTTAATATTGGTATGGATATCTAGCATAAAATTAGAAATAGCTCTTTCTAACAATGCCAATTTTCCTTTAACAAAAACAAATCTAGAACCACTTGTTTTGGTAGCAAGATTGAAATCCAGCATATCAAGTTTTTCACCTAGCTCATAATGAGTTTTAACCTTAAAATCAAATTCTGGAATAATTCCTGATTTAGATATTTCAATATTTGAACTTTCGTCTTTACCTTCAGGAACATCATCACATGGTATATTAGGAATCGATCCAAGTATTGAATCTAATTTATCTTTAATTGATAATTGGTCTTTATTTAAAGTATCAATTTCATTTGAAATAAGTTTTGATTTATTAAACAAAGAAGAATCATTTGATTTAGAGATGATTTTTTTTTCACTTTCTAAACTTTCTTTTTTTTGGATTAGTTTTCTATTTTTTTCATCAAGATTTAAAATATTATCTACATCTATAACTAAAAATCTTTTTTTTAATGAATTTTTAAAAAAATTAATATTATTTCTTATTTCTTTAATATTATGCATTTTTATTTACTTTTTTTTTCTATTATATTTACTGATATAATTGACAATTCATATAAAATTAATAAGGGTATTGCCAAACCTATTTGTGTTATTGGGTCTGGTGGTGTCAATATTGCTGCTGCAGCAAAAATTATAACAACAACATATTTTCTTCTTTCTTTTAAAAATTTAGAATCAACGACTCCTACTCTAGCAAGCAAACTTAAAACTACAGGTAGTTGAAAACTAAGACCAAAAGCAAAAATCAATTTCATTACCAATGAAAGATACTCATTTACTTTTGCTTCTAATTGGATAGGAAGATTTGTAACAAGTCCACTACTTTCAAATGATAGAAAAAATGTAATTGCTAATGGCATGACTAAATAATAAACAAGCATTCCTCCTAATAGAAATAATACTGGTGTTAATATTAAATAAGGTAATATCGCTATTTTTTCATGTTTATATAAGCCCGGTGCAATAAATTTCCACATTTGTATTAATATAAAAGGGAATGTAATAAAAAAAGCCGTAAAAAAAGAAACTTTTAAATAAGTTAAAAAAGTTTCTTGTAGGGCGGTAAAAATTAACCTTCGTTCAATTGTGTCACTTTTTACAGCTTTTGCATAAGGTTCTACTAAAAAACCATATAAGTTTTCAGCAAAAAAATAACATCCAATAAAGAATAAAATTAAAAAGAAAAAGGAATAAATCAATCTTTTTCTTAATTCAGCAAGATGTCCTATGAATCCATTTTCATTTTTTGATTTAGTCATTTTTTTTTTTAAATTCTTTTTTTATGTCAGTGTTAATAATGTCAGTTGTTTCACTTTCTAAATTTGTCACTTCACTTTGAATATCATTGATATATCTTTTCAAAGTACCTATCCAAGATCCAACTTTTTTTAGCATTATGGGAAAATCCTTAGGACCAACAACTATTATTGCAATAGCTACTATTAATAGAATTTCAAACCAGCCAATAGTAGGCATGTAAATTACTCTTTATTTTCTGTATCTTGATTATTTTTGGAAATATTTTTTGGTTCAGATTCATCGGTAATATCTGATGCCATTCCTTTTTTAAAGCTTTTAATACCTTTAGCAACATCACCCATTAAACTCGAGATCTTTCCTCTACCAAAAAGAAGAACTACTAATACTGCAACTACAGCTATTTGTGTAAAACTTATTCCCATACAGAACTTATAGCCTTTTTAAAATAATTTTAAAAGTATCTTTTTGTTAATCATCGTTATTTTTTAACGTACCACTTAACATTTCATCTATGTTTGAATATATATTCTCTTTTTTTTCTTCTTGTTTTTCTTTGTAGAATTTGCCAGTACCAAAAATTGATTCATCTATATTTGTATTGTCAATTAAACCAGCAGAACCTAATTCGTCAATTGTGGGTAAATCTGATAATTTTTGTAAGCTAAAGTGACTAAGAAATTCATCAGTTGTAGCATATTGAATTGGTTTACCTGGTACGTCTTTTCTGCCGTGTGGTTTTACCCAATCAAGCTCCATTAATATATCAAGTGTATTTGTTCCAAAAGCTACTCCACGTATTTCTTCAATTTCAGCTCTGGTAACAGGTTGATTGTAAACTATTATAGACAATGTTTCTATTGCTGCTCTTGATAATTTCTTTGTAACCGTAGCTTGATTTGACATTAAATTAGATAAA
>Ga0115000_10002953_pt1 | contig 14350 bp, 14 predicted proteins | sample ArcticOcean_MG_C_6_FD_89690 | JGI IMG/M metagenome (GOLD analysis project Ga0115000, IMG submission 89690) | Marine microbial communities from western Arctic Ocean - ArcticOcean_MG_CB8_128 | ecosystem: Environmental > Aquatic > Marine > Oceanic | place: Arctic Ocean: Canada Basin | collected...
AAACGCTCGTGTCTACAAACATGGCGTCTTTCGGTCAATCGCTCGAGAGAATCGGTGAACTCGTTGAGCCATTTTTGGGAGCGGGAGAAAGAGAGCGAAAGAGAGCCGGAGAAGAGGCAGAGGAAGAAGAAGAAGAAGAAGAAGAGGAAGAAGAGGAAGATGACGCGGACGTGAACGACTTGCGCAACTCGCCTCGCTTCCGACTGATGGTGAGAAAGAGTGAAGAGTAAAAAGAGCAGAGAAACACACACAAACAAACAGAGCAATTCGTACAACGAACGGTAGAGTGTAAACGTTATTATTAATAACAAATATATAATAAACAAATTTAATCAAAGTACTCGTGAATAAAATGAAGTCCAAATAACATGTGTTTACGATTCCATAGCTTGAGCTTTGTATGCATCGAGGCCGGCGTCCAATGCTTCCGCCGTGAGCGGTTGCTTCGGCGCAGCCTTCGCCTTTGGCTTTCTCGGCTTCTTCGCCTTTTTCTTCGCAGCCGTCCGTTTCTTGGGTTGCTGAACGTCCATTCGTTGCGGACCGCCTCTGCCGCGACCACCGGTTCCGCGAGCACCTCGACCACCGCCAGCGTTTCTACCACCCGTACTTCTCGCGCGACCACCCGTGTTACCCATGGGCGGGCCAACTCGACCGCCAATGCCACGTCCAACTGGCATGCGTTGAGGTGCTTTCGGGCCACCACGGCCGGATAATCGCGCTTGGATTGGTAACGGCGCCAATCCGACGTTCGAGTTGGCGATGATTTCCAATTGTAATTCGCGACCGTCGAGCTTCATGCCGGAATATTCGCGCATGGCGGCCAAAGCGTCCGCTCGGTTGAAGAAGATAACTTCACCGGAACCTTTGGACTTACCGTTCGGACCGTAGTTCAAGCTCGATTTCTTCAATCGAGCAACGGTGGAAAAGAGATCCTGTTATTTGATAAGGTTGTCAATTGAGAGTTTGACACAAACACACGCGCATATAAATGTTAATAATGATATGATTTATAACGTTGTTGCGGCGGCGATATACACATATCTGATATATGTTTCGATCGATTCATTATTGTTCATCTCAAAGCGGAAGACACATATGTTTGTTACACCATTGTGCACACATACAAATCCATATACCGTAACACCAAAATGCATTCATCAGCAACGAAACGAGGAATCAATAATAAATCCATGCAGACACGCGACTGCGCTACGAAAGGTGCCAGAGACGAAAAGATAAAAAGAGAACGAAAGAAAACGAAGTCGTAAAAAGAAAAAGAGAAGAGAGAGAAAATGAGAACGCGTTGAATTGAAATCACTCAACGCGCTGAATACTGCTGCTGCTCTCGCTTCTGAATACCCAAAAACCAAATAAAAATCATTCGTGTCCATGTGTTCCACCAGATAAACAGCAACGTGCACGACAACAAGAACATCAACAACAATGATAACACCAATTGCTTTACAGCAATAACACGGTCTGAGAAAGATTGTTTGCATGTCATTGTTTGTGTATATGTTTGTGTGTGAGTTTGCGTTACTCTTCGGAAGAATGTATTCCTGCAAATCTCTATTTTTTTGGTCGGCGGCGCTTTCGCAGGATTTTTTCTCAAAAAGAGAGAGCAGTTACCGAGAGCGCGTACTACTAATACACAACCCAAGAAGACAGAGAGAGAGTTTACTTTGCCACACGACCCGCGTTTCTTTTTAATCCCACGATTTACTTTCGTTGTATGTACGATGACATTCAAAACGAGCACGAGTGTATACACAAACTGAGAGAGAAGAGAATGTGAAAAAGAGCAAGTTTTTCCAAACGCTCTTTCTCGTTCGTCTTCTTCTCGTTTCGCGATTCATTCGTTCGGCTTTTCTTTTCAATTCCCAAAAGAACGCGGTTTTCCTTTGTCGCTGGTTTCGCAGTTCACTCTCAATCTCAATCTATACCGAACAGACTTGACGCTCTTGGTTTCTCTCTCTCTCTCCGTTACACAAAACCATTCGAACGGGTTTCGTCGATATACTAAATCCTCCAGCGCGCGGCGCGTAAAAAAATAGAGAGAGTTTGGCGCCTCCTACAAAAAATAAGAGGCAAAACAGCTCGCGAAGCAGCGTTCGTATTCATTCTTCCTTTTGAAACTCGAAATCTTTCGAGTGGGAATCGGTTCTTTTGCGGTTGAAAAGCGCTTTAATTCTGGAAATTGCACCCCTTTTTCTTCCTCCTCCAATTCATCCAATTATGAATCGAACAACACAACATACCTTGATATCCTTCTCCGTGACGTTAAAGTCCAAGTTCGAGACGATCAACTTCGTCGGCGCTTCGTTTGTTTTCGCGTTCGGAGAAACAATAGAGTTGTTATTATTTATTCGCGATCTCGCCCCACCGGTATTCCTCACGACTTGATCGATCGCCACCCCGACCGCTCGTCCTCCGATCGGTTTCCCTCTCCCGCCGGTGTTTTTTCGAATCATCTTATTCCTCCCGCCTTTTACGGAGGAGACTTTCACCGCGGATAACTTCTTTTTCGGTTGGACTTTTTTCTTTGCAGACGCTTTTTTCTTAGTCGAAGCAGCGGTGGGTTTCTTCGTCGTCTTCGGAGCGGCTTTGATGAGCGCGTCGAGGGATTGATCCACGTCCATGGTGTAATTCTTTTCAGTGAGGTGTCGAGAGACAAAAATATGAAGAAATTTGCATAAATTTAACAAATGTTGAAATGTTACTCTTTAAAATTTAAATGTAAGCAATATAATATCATCATCGATCGGATCGGTACGAACAGAGGAGCAGACGACCGAAGGTTTTGATAAATATAATAAATATGTATTGGTCGTTGTTTTCTTCTACTCTTTTTCTTACTCTCTTTCTTCTGCGTTGTCTTCTTCTTTTTCTTCTTCTTTTTCTTCTTCTCGGCCGCCCCGCGTATTTTTTTCAGCCGCCGATTTTCCTCCTCTCGATTTACCTCCTCTTCCGATTCGTCGTCGACGCAAACGTTTCCAGACGCAATAGACGAGGAGGAGGAAAAGCGCGACAGCGGCGGCGAAACCGGCTTTTTGGACGTTTTCTTCGTTGGCTTCGTAAAAGGATTCGACGTGTTCGACGAACGAAGGCGTTTTTTTTGTCGCGTTATTTTCTTGTTGATGTTCTTCTTCTTCGTGGATGAGGGTGGTGTTATTGTAGTCATTCTCGTCGATTATATAGGTCACGGTTACGTTTATAAACGCAGATTCGATGTCGTTGCGCCAGGCTTGGATGGAATTTTCTTGTAAATCCTCGAGCGCGAGGAGCGAAACTTTGCTGTTTTGCATGATCCGAGTCTTGGCGTTTTTGAAGATTACGGACGGTTGTTCGACGCGCAAAGCGTTCGTGAACGCCTCTTGAGACTTGTTTATAGTCAGATGCGGTGGGTATTCGCTTTTTATTTCATCGTTGTCGTTGTTGTTGTTATCGATGTTGTTATCGATGTTTTCGGCTGACTCTTTAAGTCCGGAAGAAGAAGAAGACGAGGACGACGACGAATTTTCCTCGTTCTTATTGTCATCAGTCGTCGAGGCGTCGTTCTCATCGCCGTACGCGGACTTGAAGTTAACTTTGAAATCTATAATTACCGACCCTTGTTTTATGCCCAAAATGTGCACGTCATCGAACGGTACCTTGGCAAAATCTGCGATAGACTCTTTGAAATCCTTCTCCACCTCGAGATCGAAATCGCGTATGTTGTAATTTTCAATTTTGATTTTCGCGTAAATGGTATTTTGCGTTAAAACATCCGGCGGCGCTTCGGGGGGAGGCGACGGCGACGGTGGTGGTGGTGGATTCGGACTCGGTGGTACCGGTGGTGGACTTGGAGGAGGACTTGGGGGAGGTGAAGGCGGCGGAGGTGGACTCGGACTCGGGGGAGGAAACGGCGGCGGCGAAGGCGAGGGAGGCGCCGGCGGATTTGGATTCGGCGGCGAGGGTGGAGGTGGTAACGGCGAAGGTGGAGGCGGCGATGGACTTGGATTTGGTGGCGACGGTGGAGGTGGTAACGGCGAAGGTGGAGGCGGGAAAGGCGACGGTGGAGGAGGTGGTGAAGGCGAAGGTGGAGGAGGCTGAGGGAAAGGTGGTGGCGGAGGAGAAGGGGGCGGGAAAGGCGGAGGGAAAGGTGGTGGCACTGGAGGACACGATGACACTCCACATCCACATCCCAGATCAACCAATCGCTCTTCTTCGTTTCCACTACCAATACCTTTCCCCCAAACCTCAGGCCACGGGTACTGCGTCGAAGCGCAGTTACAGTTATCAGCCGTTCTTTCGAGCTCGTCGCGACACTGCGATATGTCCACGTGGAACCAATACCCTCCGTTTGAAGTCAGCCATACCTTCCCAGACGTTGCGCACCAATTACGTTCAAATCCGCATCCAAAATCAAATCCTCTCCAACTCTCGTCTTCTTTAAACCCGTTGCACGCCTCTGCTGGGCAATCACCGTTTCTCAAATCTAGATCTTCGTAATTTTTCGTCGGCGCGCATCGGTTCGGGTCGCAATACCAACAGTGTCCTCCAGATACTCCCGGCGTATTAAAACATCGCTCCACGTACGTGGGATTATTTTCTTCCACTTTCAAAGCGGCGTCGTTGATGAGTGCCACCGCATCCGTTGCCGTTGGCGGGAAAGGTGGGGGTGAAGGTGGTGGAGGGAGAGGACTCGGCGGCGGCGAAGGAGGTGGCGGCGAAGGAGGCGGGGAGGGAGGAGGAAACGGAGGTGGATTCGGCGGTGGCGAAGGAGGTGGCGAAGGCGGTGGTGGACTTGGAGGTGGTGGGTTTGGAGGTGGTGATGGAAAAGGCGAAGGAGGAGGCGAGGGGGGAGGACTCGGTGGCGGGTTCGGCGGAGGACTTGGAGGAGGCAACGGCGGGGGCAAAGGTGGCGGACTTGGTGGAGGGACAGGTGGCGGAGCCGGCGGTGCCGGCGAAGGAGGAGGAGGTCTAGGCGGCGGTTTCGGAGGAGGTGTTGGAGGTGGGGGCGATGGAGGTGGAAAGGGTGGGGGCGATGGACTAGGTGGTGGTGGCGAACACGCCGGCGTACTTGGATCTGAACACGGCGAAGCTGGAGGCGACGGTGGTGGTGGAGGACTCGGCGGAGGAGAAGGTGGTGGAGGAGAGGGAGGGGGTGGTGAGGGTGGTGGTGGACTCGGCGGCGGAGGAGGCAAAGGAGACGGAGGAGGAGGCGATGGACTCGGAGGAGGAGGCGATGGACTCGGAGGAGGCGGAGAAGGCGACGGGGGTGGTGGACTCGGCGGCGGAGGAGGCGATGGACTCGGAGGAGGCGGCGATGGACTTGGAGGAGGCGGAGAAGGCGACGGGGGTGGTGGACTCGGCGGCGGAGAAGGTGGTGGAGGAGAGGGAGGGGGTGGTGAGGGTGGTGGTGGAAAAGGCGACGGTGGAGGTGGACTCGGCGGCGGAGGAGGCGATGGACTCGGTGGAGGCGGCGATGGACTCGGAGGAGGCGGAGAAGGAGACGGGGGTGGTGGACTCGGCGGTGGAGATGGACTTGGAGGAGGACACGACGTCACGCCACATCCGCACCCAATATCGGTAAGTCTTTCTACTGTCTTGTCCCAAACTTCAGGCCACACTGAGTTGGTTGAAGCGCAATTACAGTTATCCGCCGATCGAGTGAGCTCGGCTCTACACGTCGTTACCGTGGTGCTAAACCATCCAACGCTCGTGTACACCGACCCCCCCGCCATGCACCAGTTTCTTTCCAATCCGCATCCGAAATCGTACGCTCCCCAACTTTCGTCTTCGTTAAATCCGTTGCACGCTTCCGCCGCGCAATCGCCGTTTATGAGTGTCAAATCTTCGTAGTTTTTCGTCGGCGCGCATTGCTCTGGATCGCAATACCAACACTGTTTCTGATACCAGAGTATTTTCCCTTTGATACATCGTTCCTCGTACGATGGATTGGCTTCTTTCACGGCTAAAGCGGCTGCGCTGATTGAAGCCACCGTGTCCGCTGCTGCCAGGAGTTGTCGCCTTGTGTTTCGCGTTTTTTGTTGGTCCTTTTCCCTTTCGTCGATGTTAAAAAATGATGATGATGTCGAAGAAGAATCCACCACCGCGCTGCACGTAATCATCATCAGAAGAAAACGAAAACTCTTCTCAACGCGCGGCCAATAAGAAAAAGTCATCGTCGTCCGTTTGTCGTCTTTGTCTGCGTCGGATCGATCGCGTTGTCGAGATACAAACAAAAAGTAGTAAAAGTTAATTGTAGAGAGATGTGGCTGGTTTTTTTCTTGTTTGTAAAAAAAAACGTTTTTGAGGAAATTAACAAAAAAGAAGAAAAAACGCTTGTTTTAATAAAAGGAAGAAAAAAAAAAGACATTTAATCACATTTGATAATAATAGGAAAGAAGAGAGAGTCTGTAATACGAAGAATGACTACTGAGAATAAGAACACCACCAACGACGACGGAGAGAAGAAGGACGTTGGTGGTGGGGGTCCCGAGCAGTGGTCGATCGGCGAAAACAACACGCCGTACGAATTAAACGAAGACAACACGGCGAAAGATCCGTTGGCGTTTCGAGACGCGTTAATGCGAGACGAGCAGAAACGCCCGGAGATTGAAAAGGATAAAGACTTGGCCGTGCATTTGCTAGGCGAAGACGTCGGGAAGTTTCAGGAGTGCTTGAAAGATATCGTCGGGAAGGTACGTTTTTTTCGTTCGTTGTTGTACCCGGAGGCGTCTTTCGTCGACGCGCCGAGAGGCGAGAGTTTTCGGGAGAACTCGATTTGCAAATGGACGTGAGATCTACGAACTTTTTACTACGAAGACGCGTCTTTCTCTCTCTCTATTCTTCTTCATTACTTATCGTTTACAACACTTATTTCATTCATCTATACGTAATATTTATACGTAATAACAACAGATCAAACGTCAACAAGAAAACGACGAGTCTCTCGACATGCAATCCTCGGATTTAATGCGCGCTCGGTGCACCGTCCCGCGAGATCCAACCGTCCTTTACGAAGGCATGCGAAAAGCCGGGTTACAATACGGCCCGTCTTTCCGTTTACTCTCGCAAGTTTGGATTCCCGAGAAAACGCACTTGGAACAGTGTCGCGCGGTGGACGAGGAGAACGCGGACCCGGTCAGAGTCGCTGGGAATATTGAAATCGCCGAGCCCGGACATTAAACGTTTAATACGACGAGAACCATCTCCTCCGAGACCGTTACAAAACAACTCAAAATGTTGTGAAAATTCTTCATTATATCGACTCTTAAAACACATATATAGTACACATACACGCGAACGAGAACGATCACGCTACGATGACGACGAAAAAGTCTCTAATGCTCTTCTTTCTCCTCTTCGTTTTCGTCGTTCTTCTTCCTGTCGTAAGCGCTGATGGAACGATCGACGACGAGGAAAATGGATTTTTCGTCGTCCCGGTGCCACCGCCGATTCCGAGCGACTTTGCTGGCGACGTGTACGAACACCCGGAGAGGACAACAGAAGAGAAGAACAACTTTGTTAAAGCGGCATCTGGAGCGAGAAGAAGAAGAAGACGAGACGAGGACGACGGAAACGATAAAATTCCGCTTTTGACGAATTCTGCTTTGTATAACGAGAAACAACAACAAGAACGAGAACGAAGAATGATTAAAAATGTTTTGAGAAACGCGAAAAGTGCGCTCGAGAAAGCGAAGAATGGGAAGACGAGTGAATTAGAGAGGAATTTAGAGACGTTAGGAAAATATTTGGAGGATATGGAGAGTGTTTTAAGTGGTGGGAAAGGAGAGGGCGTTGTTCGTAAAGACGACGTAAACGACGACGATATCGGTGATGATGGTGGTGGTGGTGGTGCGTACTCCTCAGACCTATCTTCTCGGAAGAGTTCCGCCACGGGGAGTAAGTACCACCGAGACAATAACGAAGAAAACGCGAAAATACGACTGATGAGATTGGCGTCGGTGCAGAAATTTCCGCATCCGATAACGTCGGTAAAATTTACCAGACACCGCGAGCGGGATTTGAAGATGGAAATTTACGATAATAAAAGTGAAAGAGTTGATGATGAAACTACGATGAGAACAACGAAGAGTAGAACGATGATGAAAGTTATGGCTCGAGTGGACGATATCGTGCCGAAGATTGCGCTCGTTGGAGACGACAAAGGCACGCTGTTCGCGTTGGATGTGAAATCTGGTGAGATTTTATGTAAACACGACCTCGAAAAGAGTGGCAGAAATGCCATCACGACGATCGAATCTTACGCAGTCGCTGACGACAGTAGTGATGATGATAGCAGTAGTAAAGGTAGTAAAAAGAGTAAAAGTGGTGAAAAAGTGGTCGATACGAGAATCATCCTGGGACGCGCCGACGGTTCGGTAACGTTTTTGACCATGCGCTTAGAAGAGGACGGCGATGAAAATAATGGTAGTACCGCGTCTTTGACGCATTTTGGAACGATCACGCCGAAGACGATGACGGAAACTACTAGCAACGAGAAGAAAGGCTCCACCTCGGAAGCGTTGTCGCGAAGGCGCGAAAAAGAAAACCAGGGACGAGATGTCGCCGTTGTCGCCACGCACGTCGCGGTGCTTCACAACGGCGAACGCCGAGTCATCGTCGCGAACGGTAAAAGTACGGTTACGATTATAAAAGAAGCCGCCAAAGATAACAACGACGAAAAAAAGGTAATTTTGGGCGAAGATTTGACATATACCTCGGAACAAATGAATACGCGCGGAAGAATCATGTCTTTTCAATCCGTGCTGCTCTCAAAGACGAAACGCAAGAGATTGCGACAACAAAAACAATATCGAGAAAAAACGGATATCATGGCGTTAACCTCTCGCGGTGAAATTGTCATCCTTTCGTTATCGCTATCGTCAGATCTTTCCAGTTTCGAAGTCGTTTCGTGCACCACACCTGGTAGTCACTCGCGAACACCTTTCGAGACGGTGAGCGACGGAGCTTTTGAGCCGACGAGTTCGACGAATTCCGCGCTGGTTGTACTCGACGCGTCGCAGCTGGCGTATTTAAAAGTCACCGAACGAGAAGATAACGATGATGATGAAAAAGAAGAAAGAAGCACAAAAGGAAACCACTACTCGTGTTCGCTTTCGAGCGCGCGGCCTTTGAAGTTTGGTCTTTCTCTGCTTTCCTCTTCCTCTTCGTCATCTCCGGCGGATAAAGAAGCGGAGGATTTGATGACGTTCAAAATCGTTTCGCTCCGCGATGGAGTCGCCGTCTTCTCCGCGTCCCTCCCCTCTTCGTCATCAACGCATCCTCCTCTGTTCAACGGCATTCGCGCTTACGAAACGAACACGGATTTCAAAACCAGAAGCGACGACGACGAAACGTACTTCGCGAAAGACGGCGTCAAATTTTCATGGCGCGACGTTTTATACGACATCACGAAAGGCGAAGAAGAGGACGGCGAACGACTTTCAGATGATACGGACGACGACGACGTGAACGCCGCGCTCATCACCGCCACTGGAGACGGTCGTCGAACTATCGCGTTCGCTCTTCCGTCGCACCCGTCCGTATTAGCTTTCTATCGCTGGCAAGGAGGCATGTCTGAACTCGAGAGAAACAGAGCGCTGATGCGTCGGCAACAACGCAAGAACGCGCAAAATTCGGCCAGCTCTTTTACGACGGTTTTCGACGCATTCACGCGCGTATTGGAATCGAAAATAACCCCAGCTATACTCGTCGGCGTCGTTTCGTATTACACGTTTTTCGTCAAGAACAAAGACGCCGCGGTGAAACTCAACGAAAGAGCTCGAATAGATTACGCGAATATGATGCACACCGCGCAACAGCAGCAACAACAGCAGCAGTACCAACAAAACGGGAAGGATTCTCCTCAGTTCAAACGACGAGACTCGAGGAAATTGTACCACGAATTCGATCCGAAAGAGTTCAGGAAAGAGGTTTTAGTCCCGAAAGAAAAGATGAAGATGATGACGACGAGTAAACAGATGAAAACAGGTGATGAGAACGCTCCCGAATCTGGAGCTCGAAACGAATGCGAAAAGTAAAGTACACATAAAGAGTATTCTTCCTTCTTTTTAAAATATAGCAGTTTTGTTATGATGATGATGTTGATGATGATAATAATAGTAACGCATAGTACCTTCTCCAAAATTAATTGTAGTAATACTTTACGAAGACGACGACTCTTGCTTTGCTCTTTCCTCTCTCGCCTCGAGGATGGCTTCCGCTCTCGCCCGTCTCGTCGCCGCCGCCGCTCTCGGATCCTCCACGTTAATCGTACTCTTTTTCCACTGTTCGTTCAACTTGAGCTGTCTCACAAACTCTGCCACCATCGCGTCGTCTAAAACCCCTTTCTCCGCAGCTGTAACGAACGCGTTGATTTGGACCAAAGTTAAAATGTTCACGTCCAACTCGCGTTGGCGCATAAACTCGACCCATCCGCCTTGCTCTAAGATTTCAATCTGTTTTTCCTGCTTTTGTTTCGTTAACTAAATTGTTCGTGTTCAAGTTGTTGTTAGAGAGATTAAAAGAGAAAGAGGAAAAGAAGAGAGCATAACATGTACCGTTAGCGTTTGTCGTTAGAGAGATAAACATCAAGCAAATTACCTGACTGAAAATCAGATACGGCAGCGCGATCGGCGCGACCGTGTATAACAAAATCGACGTCACGTCTCCCGTTCGAAAGTTCCAAAACCCGATTAAGAATTGCTTCAACTCCTCCGCATCCGCAGAGGCTGCGAACGCGTTATCTGCCTGGAACATGAGTAAAGACGTGGAAATACTACACGCTTTGACGAGAGAAGCTTTCGGGGAAGAAAATGTCTTTTGGATCGATGAAAATGATGATGTCTTCGCAGTTTCGCTGTCAACAACAAAGTCTTCTCCGGATTTCGATTTGGAGACAAAAATAACGCATTCGTTTCTTCTTCTCCCATTAAAGCTCGAAGTCCTCTTCGAAGACGCGGCGACGCAAAAGCTCGAATAGTTGCACAAAGCGAACATGATGTTGTGACACTGTTTTTCAACAAAAATATCCAAAATTCCAAAGAGAAAAAAGAGATTCATTTTATCCGAAATAAATTTAATTGGATGGTGGGATTCTTTCTCCCCTATTTTCCCTCAAAATCTCTCTCTGTTTCTTCTTTCACATTGTACACACGCTTTAGAGAGCTTTACGAGTATTATTAAAGCGCTGAAACTGCTTTTCTAGAATCAATCTATCTCAGAGACGAGACGTGAGAGAGACGCAGAGCAAAGAGGACTGTTTTTAAGCGTTTTTGTCGAAACTGCGACGAGGACTCTTTTTATTGCGAAAGAAAGAAAGAAAGAAAGAATGACATTGTGGATAAAAAACGCAGGCATTCTCGTGGTTGATGATGCAAAGATGATGACGACGACGACGACTTTACGCTCCAAACTGTCGTCCTCCCCGGCAAAATCATCGACTGTGTCGACGTCGTATTCCTCCTTTTCCTCCTCCTCCTCGAAAGCGGTGGTTTTATCTTCCTCTTTATCCTCCTCCGCTCTGTGTTTTGGAGGGAGAAGAAACAGACGAATTATGACCCAAAGGATGAGAGCAAAAAGTACAGGAGGGGAAGCAGACGATGACGAAGAAGAAGAAGAAGAGAAGAACACGATGATGATGCAAGAAGAAGAAGACAACAAAGAAAGAAAATTTCACCCGCGAATGTTTGTCCCTTTCCCGTTGTCGTGGGGATCGGTGAAACTGGACGCGTCCGATCCGTATTACGATCAAAATAGACGCAAACAGTTTTCGTCGACGGCGACGCCGAAAATGGTGTTCAGCTCGTTCGCGTTAGCGGTGGTCGTGTTCAACGTCCCGTTCGTGGCGCAGGTTTTAGCGAAAGTGAACCCTCTGTTCAGTGGTTTTTTGAACGCTTTGTCGTACGGGTTCAACGTTCCGATTTTCATCAAGTGTTCGACGGCGATTTTTAAGATTTGCGTGTTGTGCGTGGTCGTGAGCAAATTGATTTTGAAGAAACGTTTGCCGTTGGAAACGCCAGTGGTGGTGAGTAAATTAGCGTTTAACGTTTTGTTGCCGTGTTATTTATGCACGAGAGTCGCCGGGACGTTAACGAAGACGCCTTTGAACCAATCGCTGATGGTGTTGCCGTTTGGCGCGTTGTCGCAAGTCATCGCCGGGACGATTTGTGGGGTGGTGTTGACCAAATTAGTCGTAACGATGGCCTCGTTACAGAAGAAGAAAAGTAGTGGTGGTGGTAATAGAGGGAGCAATAACAACAACTCGATATCGGCGGCGGCTATCGATATCGAGTGTAAAGACGACGTGATGCCACGTTTAGGCTTAGCCGCGTGCGCGTTTGGGAACACGTTTACGCTACCGCTCGTGTTCTTGACCGAGGTTTTAGGCGCGGCTAATGCAGATGTCATTGCGGGGTACATCGCTTTATATTTAGTCGGTTGGACGCCTTTGTTATGGACGGTTGGGTTCTTAATCATTGCCGGTCCGGCCATGAGCGACGCCATCTTGCGAGAGAAGAATCCGGTGAAGAAATGTGCCTTGCAAATCCAAGAAACCGGGAAACGAATCGTGAACGAATTAGCCAATCCGCCGTTTTTGGCGATGGTTTTAGGGGTCATCATTGGTACCAACGCGCCTTTGAGAGAGTTTTTGGTGCCTGGGGCGAAAGCGTTCGCTGCTTCTACTTCGTCGGGAACTCTCGCAACTATCGCCCCTCTGGAATTCTCATTCATCGCCGGCGTGGCCAAGGCTATTTACGAACTCGCCGTTAATATTGGCGCCGCCGCATTACCGATGCAAATGCTCGTCTTAGCCGCCTCGCTCGTTAAAGTGAAGAAGGAAGATTTAATCGAGCAAGAAGTCATCAACGATGCCGCGGACGACGACATTTTCCGAGCAGACGACGCGTCGGCGTCGGCCAAAGACGACGCCTCGTGGATAACGGGGAAAACCAAAGCTTCTTTTCTCATCGAAAAAGCGACTGAAATCGTCACCAACATCCGAAAAGGATTAGTCATGGACGCTCCAGACTTCAAAGCCTTGTGCGTGGCCTGCGTCACCCGCTTCATCGTCCTTCCCATCGTCTGCGTCTCTGGATTTCTCGCGTTGAAAAATTTCTTTCCGCATTTAATTCCAAACGACAAAATCGCCCAAATGGTCTTACTCACCATGTCGTGCATGCCTGCGGCGCAAAACTTAGTCGTCTTGGCGCAGTTAAGAGACGAAACTAGAGTGTTTGCTCCGCAATTAGCCGGGTTGATGTTGCGACAGTACATCTTTGGCATTTTGCCGTGCACGTTGTGGATAACCGCGTTTACCAGGTTGGTGGTTTAATGATGACGACGACAAAAGCGCGCGTATTTATTCTTCTTTGACGATAGAAAGAGAGAGAGAGAGAGAGAGAGAGAGAGAGAGAGAGAACTGCGTTTCTTATGCCTCGTGATGACACTGTTATATATTATTTGTCGCGTAGGTACCTTTATCTCGTACCGCTTCGTATTGAACATTTTGAAAGCACAAACGAACTCTTTTTACATCACAAAAAAAGAGCGCAAAAGCGTTCCCCAAACAACGAACGGAAAGAAGCGAGAAAGAAGAAAAAGAAGAAGAACATTAATACTACTACTACTAATGTCTCTCTGGACGCTTCTTCAGTCCGTTTTACTGGTCGCGAACGCGTTAGCCGTGCTCAACGAGGAGCGGTTTTTGGAACCGAAAAACTTGAGTCAATCCGCCATCACGTCGGGATACGTTTCCGCGCACGGGTTTAAAGGCCAGTTGATTGGCTTGATATACGCGGCGAGTTACTTACGGAGTGAGTAGGAGTCCTTTTCGTCTTTTATTGTTTGTTTGTTTCGCGTTTGTTTCTTTCTCGTTGATTTTAGTAGAGTCGCTGATGAGTATATTATTCTCTCTCGTAATGGTACAGTGCCTCTCCTCGCGGCGAACGCGATTGTGATATTCGTGAAAGTCTTGTTCGGTTAACGAGAGAAAGAGCGAGTGAAAGATATAACGCGATCGACGAATTTCATACCGCACACATAGATAGCTCTAGATATAATAAAACCTGCGTATTATTATTATTATTATTATTATTATTATTATTAAGTGTTTCTTTATGTATCTTCATTCACGCTTTGAGCGCCGTCTCCAAGGGAATCGGTTCGTTGGGAACCCCGATTGTGCATCCCGGTCTCGGCCCGTACGTGTTCCAAAACGATCCAGACAACTTGGCACCGTTTTCTTTCAGCCAAATTTCCGGCATCGCAGTTCCAGTTGGTTGCGCGGAGCAGTACGGTCGGCTCCCCGGTTTCGCTAAGTATTGTTGATGGTAGTCTTCGGCGAAGTAGTACGGCATAT
>Ga0115000_10002954_pt1 | contig 14347 bp, 5 predicted proteins | sample ArcticOcean_MG_C_6_FD_89690 | JGI IMG/M metagenome (GOLD analysis project Ga0115000, IMG submission 89690) | Marine microbial communities from western Arctic Ocean - ArcticOcean_MG_CB8_128 | ecosystem: Environmental > Aquatic > Marine > Oceanic | place: Arctic Ocean: Canada Basin | collected...
AGATTTGTATAACGGTGGACAAACTTGACAGTTTAAACCAGCGCATCGTATACACCGACTACTTCCTTCTTCATTAAAATTTGGAACAGAGTCGCCCTCACATCCAACACATGTATTGTCGTTTTCGTAGTAACCTGTTGGACATGCTTTACATACTTGTTGTCCTGTTGCTGATTTCCACCCAGGGCGACATGGTAAACATTCAAATTGGCCCTCTTTATTGTTGTAAAACCCAGGGCGACATGGTAAACATGATTTTCCATCTGGAGAAGAAAATTTTCCTGAGTCGCATTTTTTACATCCTGATTGACCCGTTATGTCTTGATATTGACCCTTTGTACAGGATATACATCTACTCGAGCCGGTTAATACAGATATTTTGCCAGATTCACAACCTTTACACGACGTAGTGCCCACTGTATCTTGGTATTTTCCACCTGGGCACGCTTTGCAACCTTCTCCGGAGACATCTCCAAAAAATCCCCGGCTACACACCTCACATTTCGACTTACTGATATTGTATTCGCCAACCGGACACGTCGTACAAACCTTCATGCCGGTGCTGTTGGCCACTAAATTATTTTCACAGGATGAACATTCTGTTTTGCCTTTTTCGTCCTGTGAAAATCCTAAAGGACAGTTTAAACAACTATCACGGTCATACATAAATTCTTGTTTACTAAATTTCCCAACTGGACAATCCATGCATGCGTTGTTGAAGCGATATTGACCATTGTTACAAAGTTGACAGACAGTTTGGTTGGCAATTTTATATGACGGTACTGTACAATTCGGGCCACATTGACTAGCACCAACATTACTGACTTTATCTGTTGGACATTCTTTACATTCAGATTGACCCTGTTCGTTGTTGGTCGAAAATCCGGCACTACATTTTTTACACGATATTTGTCCATTTATATTTTGATATTGACCGCTTGGACACTGTTTGCAGCCTACTTGGTTTGAACCAGTGACATAAGTAGCTCTTTGATCCTGGTATCTACCCAACGTACAATTTTGACAAGTATTGCCTCTTTTAAATCTGCCTTTGGGGCATTTTGAACACACAACTCCTCCTCTATCGGGTATAGAAACTTCTGTTGAAGTGTTACAAGCTTCACAAGTTGTAGATGCATCTTCTGAGATATAACCTTCGTCACATTCCTGACACCCTGACGGTGTAGATTTTGTCCCTGCTGCACATTGAATACAAAACCCAAATTGAAATTGAAATCCGTCACAGCATTCAGTTTCTGACGAAACATAAGTAGGACAATCTTCGCAACCAATTTGTCCCAGTTGTGGTTGATGTGTATTGTTTAAACATGGTAAACAAATGGTTTGACCTTCTCCGGGTTGATATGTGTTGATAGGACAATCTCTACATGCATAGATAAGCGGGTTGTCACTTATTTTTTCTTGAAATGTCCCCGATTGACAGGGTATACACGATGAACGAAGTTCGTCGGGATATTCGCCGGGGTCACATTGATGACAATCTACAGAGTTAAAAGTAGATGATATTTCATGAGAAGGACACAGTAAACACCCACGTTCATTAGGGTTGACATATTCACCGGCCAAACAAATTTCATAACATTCTTCTTGAGTATTGTTATTTAATTTCGTATAGAATCCATAATTACATTCACTAACACAATGTCCGGATTGGATAACTTTTGGTTCGCTACAACTATCGACACATTCGTTGTTTTCCTTAAGATTACAAACCGAGTTAGCATAGACATATAATATGAAATAGAAATATAATAGTATCATTTAAATTATTTGTTTAGGCTTTTATAGTGTAATTACATTTCTAAAATCATGTTCTTAACTTATGTGAACCATATTGTTTTTTGAGAATCTGAACATGGGTTAAAATCCGTTTTTCCAACATCTGTATTCCATTTATCTAATTTTATATCTTTTCCGGAATTTATTTTGGTATATATCAAGCATGTATTTGATTCATCCGACCATGCGAACCCAAATTTCCCCTGTGCTTTTGCAAACAAATAACACCCCAGTTTATTGCACACTTTATTCCCAGTTGTTATACCACATTTATCCAAGGGCGCCGTACACTCACATTGTTCAGGGTCGCTTTTTAAACAGCATGCCGGGTATCCTTTTTTTGTTTCTGATGTATACAGAGGGTTTAAATCTTTTTTCTCCCAGCAGTATTTCCAAATTCCCGAACCAACTGGAACAACAATATCTGAAGTCTGTTCAAAAATATCTGCATCTTGTGCAAGTTCAATATTTACAGTCTGCAGCGGCGTATTATAAATTTCAGTGTAACTCGTAAATGGATATTTAGATTGGCCTGCTTCAATGGTTGTACATAGTGTTTGCCCGGGTACTCGTCCTTTATATATTTTTGACATCTTCTCATAGGTATAATATTCCGCGGTGATTTCGGCCGCTGAATTATAATGTGAAGCCGAGTTTGTAATAAGCGCAAATAATGATCCATCTTGTTGGGGTTCTTTCCATCTCAAAATTCCAGAACAATCTTTATCTAAATCACATCTATAAGATGCATTTTTCCAAAAAGGTAATGGTTCTGCGTCACCGGTATCTTCTGAAATGGGATTATAATACCAATTTTTATCCTCTTGACGAACATGAATATAATTTCGCATAAAATCCGGAGATAAATACGATTCTTCGCTATTATCAACAATAGGTTGAATATCTGGATATAGTTCAATATTAATTAATTCGCGGGCAATGCTAATATATGCTTTAACAAATGCTCCAGATTTTTCAAAGACAACTTGGTTATTCACGCTAATTGACCAAGTATTTTCATTCCAGACGAATGAAAAAATAATAGTTTTTCCATTCACATCATATATGACTCTTCCTGATGAATATCCATGAATATAACGCATTTCGAAAATAAATCGTGTGCCATCAACTGTGTGTTTAATATCAGAGATGGAATAGTCATCTTGTTCATTCCTTTCAATCTTACAATCTTCGAGTTTGCATGTGAATTTTTCAATAGTTTGAAAATATTTGGTTGTAATCATAATATTTTTCAGTACCATCGGGACATAGTATTTCTCTCCTGTAGAATTCGAAACAGAACGTTTTGTCAATCCAATACAATTCCCAGACGGATATTCCTTATATGCCAAATTTTGTTTGATATCTTCACAATTTTTAATAGCATTTTCAATATATTTGTCGGAATATTCGTCATAAGGTTCTGCAATGTGCAAAAATGTACCCTGTATCGGTATATAATTTTCCTTTTGGCATACACCATAAAAGGATTGCATTGCATTTTGGAAATTTTTAGCATTCTTTTCAATGATGTTATTTTTATATGCATCCATTGAAGCAATATATGAAACTCCTTCATAAGCAGTTGTACCACAAGCACCTTTGCCGGAACAATCTTGTCCATTAGGCCCCTTCGGACAAGTAAATTGACAAGCATCGCCTCTGAATCCTTGTCTACACATACAAGTACCGTCTCTTTGGCAAGTTCCCCGATTATTACAGATCGTTTCGTGGTCATATCCATCATATCCTGGACAAGTGAGTTCACAACCTTCACCTCTCCATGGTGAATTTTCAATATTATTTGTTGTCAATACATTTTCATCCACTTCAATCAATGATTGTGCTGCTTCACAGACACATTGGCACCCAATGTTACACCGACCACGGCCAGAACATGGTAAGTTTATATATGGCAATGTTTTTGGACAAATGCCGGATGACGTTGTTTTGCAATGGGATGGCGTATATTCCAAAAATCGATTTAATCTTGTTTCTAATGTATAAGAGGGCATTTTTTCGGCTATAGTATATACGTCAAAGACGGCTTGCCACCCTCTTTTTTTAGTTTGAGAAGATGTGAAACTGTCCATGTCTGGATTAGACCTCCATTCTTCAACATGAATTGACATTGCCCACGTTTGTACTAATTTTTTAACGCTCCATGTAATATATCCAGCTTTATCGGCGCGTTTCATGGTTATTTTCAAACTTTTATCATTCCAAGTAACTTCAATGTCCATAATAAAGTTTCCAAAAAATATTTTTTGTTTATATTTGTCATAGGCTGTGTCGTATTTGGCGTATAATGCAACTTTCCGTTGTAATATTGGGGTATTGACCGTCGAAACGTATATTCTCTCCGGTTCATATAAAATAGTTTCCCCAAACAACGAATCCTTGTTGACATTTGCCAGGGAATCCAAAATATCGGTTTTTACATATAAATATTGTTCGGGGACAATCATTTCAACTAGATCGCTGTTGTAATTCGTTGAAGCTTCGTGGAATGTCCACATGATCTCTGGAAAATTCCAACGCGCCTGATGCATATAAACACGCCTTAATTTCAGGAATGCCGATAATAATTCTTGTGTCGTTGGCACGCGGTCCATTAATTGCTGGTCTGCAACTTGCCATTTGACAGCATTTCGGATGCGCACAGACGCGTCTGTGCGACTTTTAGAAGTCAACGTTACTAAATCTTCAGCGTATACACGAATAATATGACGGCTTGTTTCATCTTGTGGTGTGAACAATGCAATTTGACGGTTTCCGATATTTACATAATTAAAACCGACTTCTAAAGTACACATAAACGGTTTCGAGGACAAAGGTTCTTTTGGTCGAAACAAGCTTGTTTCAAATGGATTTAATGGAATCGGTGGTCCATCTTCAATCCATTTATTTTGACTAAAAGTCCATCTTTTATCTGCATAAATGTATATTTCAGAATTTGCCCCATAAATATGTCGTATATTGTTTATAAACACACAATCTCCTTTAGTCCATTCTGAAATAATTTTGGACGGTGTTGGAAATTTTAATGTATACATACACGACGCTTGTGATAATACGAACAATTCTGTCGAAAACGCCCACGAATGGGCATTTGTTTGTTCTGGCGGTGGGTCACCGATAGTTATTACCTCTTCTACGTTCAAGAAAATCACAGATTTAAGCCGCAAAGTCGATGTATCCGGTTCCCAGTCAATTTTATCAAACGTAACATGATAAACTTTATTAAATAGGCGATCGCCGCTGTTATAATATGTTTTGCCTCCGAACATATATACAGAATTTGCACTACTACGCGAAAAAGAAACACCTTCTTTTGGTAATACAACGTCATCATTGCGGTGAACATAAAATTCATTTGTTTGTTCGACAGAACCAGAGATAATATCTGTAAATGCTGTAAATTCCCCATTATCAAAACATAAAGACCAGTCGGATATCGGTATTTCAATACATCTGTTTATTCCAGAAGTTTGAAAGGATGCCATTTGCATCGTCATTTTTTTAGCGGTCGGGGTCAAAACAAATTCAAATCCTGTGTATGTTGTTTTGTCGTCATTTGACAAATAATTAAATTGGTAATCATATGGCTTCGCCGGTACCCATTCCCAACAGACATCTTGGAAGATACGCAGTGTATCTAAAGAATTTAAAGTTTCGTTTAAAGTGACCGCATTTTGGTATTGTTGACTTCCATAGGCTTCTCCAGTGTTATCCCAAATATAATATAAAATTTGCTGCAACACATTCGAATCGTGTTCATATAAAAACTTTTCTGGACTTGTCCATTTTGACCGACCATTTTCAGAAACAAACCCTGTCGTATTGTAAGAGATATAATTTTCACTCACAATTTTAGTGTTATATCTCATGAAAGGCGCCAACGAACGACATATACCGTTAAACGAGTCACATATGCCGTATTGCGATGCTAGTATATTGCCGTAGGTGCCATTATTGCAGTTATAACACGGTATAGAACAAGCGATGCCCGAGCCTAATTGACATTGACAAATACCTTGCATATTAGGGTCTGGTCCTTTTTCCCAAGCTGGAAAAAAATCGGTTCTGTTTCTATATTCGACCAGACTCGAGGTAAATTGACGCTGATCAGGTGTGAGTTCCGCTGGTTCTTTTGCAAAACATTCACCGTTTCTACCAGAACAAGCCAATTCCTTCCCATCGTCCGGCCCAGTTGGACAGGTAAGTTCACAACGAGAACCAGCAACACCCAAATAATCCTCTGTGTTACAATTACAAACCGTTTTTGAACAAACGCCGACAATTCTTTTAAATGCCAAATCTTCACACCAATTGCGCCATTGTGTTCTATTTAATCCGAATTCTAACGTCTGAAAACACGCACTGTCACATTCTGAATTGTGTAATTCGGGCAAACGAATATGCTGGCCACGGTGATAAGCATTGTGCAACACACAAAAATCTGTCAATATTACATTGGACAAGTCGCAATCTTTACAGTGTGACTCAACATTTGTTAAATTGCCATGACCGTCTGTTTTCATATCCAAGAATGTTTTTCGACGTTCACATAATCCAGGATCTCCGTCGTTTGTAGCTACAATATCGTTGATATGTTGTACACAATCTCTTGAACAATGTTTTTCATAAATAGAGGTTTGTGTTAAACAATTTTGATACCATTTGAGAGGGACGGGGCAAATCTGTTTATCCTGCTCCATGATTTCAAATGTTCTCATGCACATGGTGTCCATATCTATTGGTACCGTTGAATTAAATTTATACATTGGCCCACCCATAAAATCAATCGTTCTGTCTTTCAAATCAAACGATTTACGATATAAACAATATGATGTCCAGTTCATGCTTTGATATTGAGCCCAAATGTTTTCATTACAAGTTTCTGGTTTTGAAGTCGGTAAATAATGGTTTAAATTATTTGCACAAAAAGTCAAATCGTGGTGGTCGTATGAACCTACATGTTGACTCGAATATTCTGGCAATAGTTTCCAATAATGTTTTAATCCTCTGCACATATTATTTATATCTTGTTCGTACACTTCATAGTTGTCATTAAATGATTCATACCACCGTTCTGACAACAACTCAAATGGCATATTTTCACAGGTGTTCTTAATCTCTGAAGGAACTGGTAAGAGAGGGGCCGCATATAAATTCGCCCACCAGGAAACAGAACCTGCTGCTAGATTATAAATGTCTAAAAATTTTATCTTGTGAGGATGAAAGGCATGTAATGTATGCGTACCTTCATAACATTCGTCATCTTCATGACAACGTGTCTTATACAAATAACAGTGGTCATCCCATGACGTGTGAGACCATTGTACACATTCTTCATGCTTTAAACAAGTCTTTCGACAGTGACTTGATGTTAATTTTTCAATATCATGAAAAGAGGCTGCAATGGACTCTTCGTGTTTTTTCTCAACTGTCGATGATAACATATGGTTTGAAGATTTAAATGTACACCCTTCCAAATTGCCTTTAATTAGCCAAGTGTGTGCAATAACAGTCGTGTCTTTAAAATCATGGAGTAAAAAGGTCTCGTTTCCGGCGTAATATTCAATATCTACTGACCATTTCCACCATTGGTTTAAATTGTTAATTTCACAGTTTGTATTTTCGCCGTTCAAATATAACATATGCTGTTTAATGTACATGTGCACAATGGGCGTATTCTCACTGTTTGAAATTTTAATATCGGCAACTTCGTTTTCAGTCCTTAAAATTTTCGTTACGCCAGAAATTCGAATTGCTTCGTCTTCTGACAATTCCCAACGTACGCCCTTAGGTGCCAAATTGCTATTTGTACAGTCCTGCGAACCATCTACATTTATTTCGCACAAACTTTTATCGCGAATAGGTTTGTTTGAACTTTCAAAACGAAGAATTTCATCTTCAAATGAAATATCCCCAATATTGCTTATCGAACGCTTTTCAATAGCGTTTACATTTGTTTCGAACGTTTCCAATTGTCCAATACCGTCTAAATCTAACCTGGTCAGTACAATGGGTCCATTCAATGTCTCAATCTGTAAACGACAATCGACCTCAACCTGATAATAATAATCCGTAACATTAATCTTGAATACTTTAGATAACACCGTAGCATTTGTAGTTGTGTTATACGTTGGTATCTGTGTTACCTCGATCACATTGATGTTAAATACTTTAGATAACTCAACATTCGTAACATTCGTAGCATTCGTAGCATTCGTAGCATTCGTAGCATTCGTAGCATTCGTCATTATTGTGTTATATGTTGGTATTAGTGAGAAAACTGTACTATCGTTAAGATTGACGGACGTTTTGTCCCAAATAGCAACGTTGTTTGGATATATTTCGAGTATATTATCCCCACATACTAAACGTGCACCTTGGTCGTTTTTCCACTGTATAATCGTCGGTCCTGTAGACGGAGATTTAATTATAGAAGGATGAGTCATAGTAACTATTTTTTCACCATAACCATAAGTATTTCCAGTTTTAACCCAATTGGTACCAGGACCAACACTTGTTGATAGTTTTTCGCCATCTGGTTGTTGATCACAATATTCAAACCAATTATAACTCGATGTTAATTTATGACATGCAGTTGTTTTGTCTGTGAGTTCTTTTGCGGGTAAATCTTTCGTATAATTGTTATTGTCTTTGCCAACGTAAAAAGATATTTCTTTTGGCGGTGTTGCAAACCAATTACTAATTGATTTTTCATTGGTACCCCAAGAAATATTAAATACTGTCAAGTTTGAAAATTCAATATTTTTCAAGGTAATAAGTCCACGCGATGACATTGTTGCTTCCGTTGTTATTCCATTTACTTTCATATCGCCAATTGTTCTATTTTCACTATAATCGCACATATATCCACTACTTAGTTCCAAACTACCTTGGTAACAATTACCACCGTGTTGACAGCGATTATATTTACATTCTGTGCTAAATTTTGATTCACAAAAGACATCGGCCTCGTTATCACATGGTATATCTAGACGCGAACACGAATGACAAATATCATTGGGATGACAAGCACCCAAACTGCATAAATCCGGCGTTTGAGAGGGTGCTGTTACCCATGGCGCACTTGGTTTTAGTCCATTTCTACACTGTTCATGAATTTTCTGAACAGCTTCAATATCTTCCATTGGTTTATGAGACCATTGTAATATTTTTTGATGTGGTATAAATTCACAAGTAGTCCAATATTCCGGAGGATAGTCTTGATATTTTGGAAGAAGAATGTCTTCTTTCCCCAAACATCGCAAAGTCCAAGCATCTAACATGTCATTTTCAACTTGTGTTTGATTTTCAACTTTGCCGTTAAATTTAATTTTACAGTTTTGCATTTGTAAAGCCTGAATTTTATTATCTGCCAAATACCATTTAGACCACAATGAATCAACAACACCGTTGCAATAGACCATATAGGCGACCGCTGTTTTGGCCAATTCGGGTCTGTACCAAGATGGAGCAATAGAATCAAGATGATTTGGACAAAAATTGCCGATTGAATAATCAATCGCGTGTAAATCGTTTTTACAGTCCGATTCTTCGAATTCAAACCTTGAAGAAATAAAGGCGCGTCTTAACTGCGAAATCATCACGTTTTTGTCGTTCATAAGCTCGGAAGTGCCGTATATATCAATGTTTCCCGGTATACTTGATTCCATAGTCAATGGGTGATTTCTATTTCTATACATTTCACACGAGAAAAATACCTCTGATGGATATGTATTTTTGATTTTATAATCGTTGAGCTCCCCCATAATCATAGAACACCTATCCGTCCAATTGCCAAACGGACATTGTTCCGGTGTTTGTATACCAAAACAAAGATTTTCAATGGAATATTCATAGATAATATCTTCACAATGTTTTGCACGGCAATATGTTTTTGTAATACAATTGTTGTCATCTCCCGGTCCACAGTCGCCTTTGCAGCTTTCGGCGTCTGTTTCCATATCAATATTGGCACATTTCGCATCGATTCCTTTGATATAATCTAAATTTTGGTCGTAAATGCAGTTTTTTTCTTTGTTACAGGAATATTCCATTGTATATTGGTTGCACAACACAGTCGTTTCTTCATCGTATTTCTGTTTATCCGCATAAGATGTTTTTGAACATTTTAAACTTGGCATTAATTCTTCTTCAACTTTTTTACACCACGTTTTGTCGTCTTTGTAAGTATTCACAAAAAAGTCTTCGACGGCTTCTTGGCACTTATTACCCGAATATGTACATTGGGCCGTATTCAATTCTTTAGGATACCACCCATCTAACATATTCACACAAAATTGGTCCCATTCTACACTTAAAATAGAATTATAACAATTCTCATTTGCTGCGCAAGTATAGTAACCGGCTGTGGCCGCATTTGCTCCAAAAAAACTCATACCAGTGTGTTCGCCATTTTCATCGACCATTAACGAATCCCACGGAGTTGATTTCCGCGCACAAAAACGCGATGTTGGGGGGTCAGTCGTGTCCGTACACGTTGTATCGTTCCAACAAGTCTGAACATTGCTATAATCATCGACAGCAATGCGCGTAGTGCAGGTCCCGCGTCCAGTACATATTTTTTCATTGTATCTAGGACAATGATATCCACAATGTTCGCCATAATATTCCGGTACCGGCGGTGGTTCTAATTGGAAATTATTTTTCAACAAACGCTGCCTCGTTTCACTTGTATAGGTGTCGTATGGTTTACAATCACAGCGAAAACTTTTTGTACCTGGATTAAACCACAATTCTAAATCATTTCGGACACAGCTCCCGTGATTTGAACATGTTGTTTTCACACCATTTATTTCGATAATACCACAATCTATTTCACAAAAGGCACCTGTATGACCTCCGTCACACAAACATTTACCAGTCGATTGACAAGTTCCTCCTCCTGAACAAACACGACAATCTGGATCAGCAGAAAACTCAGCGTCTGGTCCCCAAAATTCTGCTGCCTTTTTGACACAAATATTTTGAGCATTGGTATCGCCAAGTAAATCATAACTTGGACTTATTTGACCTTCTACGTCAAATACAATAATTTCATGGCCACTTTCTTCAATAATACGCCCGTTGTCTGCGCAGTAATAACTACATCGTTCCTCAGAATCTAAAGCCGACGGGTACCAATTTTTTTTACAAGTCGAACAATATTTTTTGGGGTCCAATGTATCCAATGTAACATTGTTCTTTACCAATGTGTCACAAATACATAAATCATTTGTACCGTCATAGATATCATTGCATTTGCCATGATAAGAACAAATTGTTGCGTCGCATTCAACTGAACATGGATTTACTGTCATAAACGGTAACTCAATTTTTGGATAATAATTAGGTACGCAGGTTGCACAAAATGTATCTGGATCCGTATTATCACAAACACATGTTATGTGTTCAATATTATCTTTAGTGACAATATTACAACTCCCATGCCCATTACATCCAATATTTTTGCCATTTGTTCTTAAATCAGAAACATACGGGTCGGAATCTTTACAATATAAATGACAATTCTCACCTTGCCAATTATCTTGACATTCGCTACATGTTGGACCGGTCCAGTGAGAATCAGATGGTTCAATTCTATCAAAACAACTACATTTAGAAGTCTCATATAGACAACGACCATGGCCAGAACACGTATATTTGGGCGAACACGAACAGTCAAATCCGGCCCAGCCCTCTTGACACTGACAAATAGCAGAATCTTCGTCATCTGTATTTTTCTCTACAATGCAAATACCATGACCCGAACAAGTATCGCCGATATTTTGATTACCAGGACATGTTAATTCGCAATTTGTTCCTCTGTGAAAAATATCACAAACGCAATTTAATTCATTTTGTGAATTATATTCACATTTACCATGGCCAGAACATGGTTTAAAATCTAAATCGAATGGATTTCCGCAAGTATCTTCACATTTGGGCCCATACCAACTTGGATTACAAATACATTGCAATTGTCCCCCGATGGAACGACATGTCCCATGTTTACAAGGGATATTAGCTTCTTTGCAACTCATAGAACATTGTTCACCTCCACGAGCGGTAAACCATCCATCATCGCATTGACATTGGCCAGATTCTATACATTTACCATGTCCATTACAAGCGTTACACGTCCCACCTCCTGCTTGTATTTCCAAACACCGTCCGGCCATACTGTTGGAATCCGGCATACAGACAGTGTCACAACGTGTTCCATAGTGCTTAAAACGGGGAAATTCGTCGGAAGATATACAATCTCCACGACAATTTTCAGCTGTATTTTCTTCTGCATAACAATTATCACAAAGCGTACCTACCCATTTTTGATAAGATGGGCATTTACAGGCCCAACGCGACGTCGAAGACTTATTTTTTGAACTAATAGTGCAAATACCAGAATGTTTACACATGCAATTCTCACAATATAAACCACCATATACACCATTCGTATTATCACAGACACATTTGTCTTCAACCCACACACTATCGTGTTGACAAGGAACTAAAATGTCATTCACATAACTTACAATATATTCAGTTGATAAAGATAACAAAAGTACAATACCCGCTGAAAAAATAAAACAAAATCCATATACAGGTAAACTTTTCATTTTATAAAAAAAATACTACTCTTATATACACTTTTTATAAATGTACAATAATATGTTTCGATTATGATAATAATTTTTCACGAAGTGGAATTTCTCTCTTACATTCACGTGTACGTGTATACACGTACACCGTACACGATAAAACCCACATTATAATAAAACAAATATTTATAAATTGATAAATTGGCGCACCGGGCTCATCTGAAAAAAACTGAACTGACCACAACAAAGAAACAATAAATGTAAAAATCGCCAATGCAAACATTTCATAAACTATTTTGCTTTATATACTATTCTGTGTTTTTAAACAGGTAATGCAATAACTCCTTGGCAAAAACGTGGCGAATCTTCCGGCAAAGGGGGCACAGTAGGAAGAACAGGCATTAGAATATACATGTATTTAGCCTGTGCTGCTGGCAGGCGCGGCGAATCAAACTGACCACCACCATTTGCATGCCAACAATCTCCATGGCCACAATTGAAACATCTTGAAGTTTGGCCCATATAATGCTGACAACAACAATTACCAAATTCACAATAAAGACGCATTCTAAAAGGCTGACTTCTTCTAAAACTTTTAGCTAAAACTTTTAGAGAAAAAAATAAGAGAAGAATAAGACAAACTTTTAAAAAAAAAATTTATTTATAAAGTATTGCTGAAACTAATACACCTATCATAACTCCGCTCATTATTATGTTTGGAACCCATGAAACTCCAATTTGATAAGTACTAATAGAACGATAAGGACGCATAATCACTTGGTGAAAATTAAACAATGTAAGACACGACAACACAATCAATGAAGAAATCGTGTACAATGGTTGTTCAATATTGGTATCCACCGCAACTCCCAAATTTAGACCAAGAATGGCCAGGCCAATACAACGAGACCACCACAATTCATGGTCAGTAGGATGTAAAATACGAAAGCCACAAAAATCATCGCCACCTTGGGCATCCTCGTCAGACCAGAACCCAGACAATAAATATTTGGGAACAGACACAAACAAAAGACCGAAAAAACTACTAAATACCAACATGGCAATATTGGCCACTTGTTTTGAAATATATGTTTCCCCAGAATCCACGATATTATCAGTATCGTGGATACTTGCCAATACCGTCGCTGTAAATACACAAACACTAGCAACTATCACGAAACCCCATTGACATAACGACGCAGTACTCGTTGGACGAGCTTGTCCATAGACATCACTGCACAAAAATATAAATGTATGGACCAGGTTAAAACCGTGTACTAATGCCATCTGATAACACAAAAATTGAGAATCTGGTTGAATCAATACCGGAATAACCCCGCCTGACAACATCACAAAAGCCAGAAACTGGCCCAAATAATACAAACGATTGTCACGCTCTTCTGGAAGCTCAGAAAACCATGGACTTTGGAAGCGACCTCCCTGCATAAATTTTTGGGGAGTTATTAATAATCCGAAACTCAGAAGACCGCAGATAACGGCATTCATAACATTTGCAGTGATTGGCTCAATAATAGCACTCATTTTATATACAATAACATCTATAAATACATTTTTAATATAATTATTTGGATTTACTTATATTCGCGGAGACCATTTGTTTTTTGGAAAATTATAAGGATAAATATCAGTTCTAACTTTTATGTCGTGTCTTATTTTTTTTTTATCAATAGTCGGCGATACTTTTTTTACCGAACCCCTTCTAACAAATTTCTCAATAATTTTTTTAAATATAAAAGACATCTTTTTCTAAAACTTTTAGCTAAAACTTTTAGAGAGAAGAATATTCCAAACATATGTTATCTCATTCTTCTGAAATTTTTGTTTTTTAAAAAGTTGACTTTTCTCTAAAACTTTTAGCTAAAACTTTTAGAGAAAAGATGTCTTCTGAAATTTTTGTTTTTTAAAAA
>Ga0115000_10002956_pt1 | contig 14332 bp, 6 predicted proteins | sample ArcticOcean_MG_C_6_FD_89690 | JGI IMG/M metagenome (GOLD analysis project Ga0115000, IMG submission 89690) | Marine microbial communities from western Arctic Ocean - ArcticOcean_MG_CB8_128 | ecosystem: Environmental > Aquatic > Marine > Oceanic | place: Arctic Ocean: Canada Basin | collected...
CACGAAGTGGTTACAGAGGGTCACGAGGCCCGATAGGCCCCAATGCACGAAGTGGTTACAGAGGGTCACGAGGCCCGATAGGCCCCAATGCACGAAGTGGTTATAGAGGGTCACGAGGCCCGATAGGCCCCAATGCACGAAGTGGTTATAGAGGGTCACGAGATACGAGGCCTACACAAGATAGAGGTTGGAAAAGAAATCGTTCGCATAATGAAGTACGTCGAGCAGGAAGAGGGTCAGCAAGCTCGAAGCGTTCACAAGCCCAAGGTAGGAAAAGAGATCGTTCACGGGGTAATATCCAAACTAAGCATAAAAACAGGCGAGTTAATCGTCGCTAGCCAATAGTCTTCTAATTGAAAGTGAGTTCCGACCGTAGTGCTATGGCACGTTTTTTATTCAATGCCATAAAATATCACCTTGAAAAACATTCCCCTTATGGTGAAAATGAGAGAACGGAAATGAAGATTATTATGACAAGTATAAGCTAAAGATATAATCCGCGAAAAGTATGACTTGATAGAGTCCAGTTAGTGTCAGAGCATTCGTCTTTTTACTGAAAACTATGATTCTTAAACATTTAGCGACCTGATTGTAGGCGCTTAATTGACAATGGTTTCGTTACTTTTTGGATTGTTGTAGGTTCTGACTTTAACACTGTTAGTTTAGGTTCAAATCCTAGCGGAACAACCACTTCCCGCTTCCTTCCTCCAAGCCCTCTGTTAACTTTCCGGCATGTTCTCGATGCCTAAATTACCGCTTGTTTGCTTGGCTTTTGTCTTTCTGTTGACCAAGGCCCGCGCCGTTGAGGTGACGCTTGGCCAAGCGGTCTTCACTGTGCCCGACGGATTCACGGTGGAGAGAGTCGCCGGGCCGCCGTTGGTTGACCGTCCGATCACGGCTTCACTGGATGAGCAGGGGCGGTTGTACGTCGCTGACTCTTCCGGTTCGAATGATCCGGTCCAAAAACAACTTGCGGAAAAGCCGCACCGTATCGTCCGCTTGGAGGATCGCAACGGCGACGGGCAGTTCGATCACTCCGTTGTGTTCGCCGACAAGATGATGTTCCCCGAAGGCACGCTTTGGCACGACGGTTCGCTTTACGTCGCCGCGCCACCGAGCATTTGGCGCCTGACTGATACCGATGGCGACGGCATAGCTGACGAGCGGGAGGAGTGGTTCGAGGGCAAGACGCTCACCGGCTGTGCCAACGATCTGCATGGGCCGTACCTTGGTCGCGACGGGTGGGTTTACTGGTGCAAGGGCGCGTTCGCCGAGCAGCGCTATACGGCGTTTCGCGGAGGCGAACGCGTCTCGAGTGCCGCGCATATTTTTCGCCGCCACCCATCTGGCGGCCCGCACGAGTCGGTGATGGTTGGCGGCATGGACAACCCTGTGGACATCGTTTTTTCGCCTAGTGGCGAGCGGTTTTTTACCACCACATTTTTCCAGTACCCCGCTGGGGGCCAGCGCGACGGATTGGTGCATGCCGTTTACGGCGGAGTTTACGGCAAGCCGCACGGCGTGGTGAACAGTCACCCGCGCACCGGCGATCTGATGCCGGTGATGGCGCACCTCGGTCCGGCTGCGCCGTGCGGTCTGGAGATTTACGAGTCAGCCGTGTTCGGCAGCGACTTCACTGGTAACCTGTTTTCCTGTCAGTTCAACTTGAACCGTGTGCAGCGCCACGTGCTGACTCCCGACGGCGCGACGTTCCGCTCGGAGGACTCCGATTTACTTGCCTCGACCAATGCCGACTTTCACCCGACCGACGTGATTGAGGACGCCGATGGCAGTCTGCTCGTGCTCGACACAGGCGGTTGGTACAAGCTCTGTTGCCCGACGTCGCAGTTTTGGCGACCGAAAGTCTTGGGCGCGATTTATCGTGTGAAAAAGACCGGGGCCAAGCCGCCAAGTGACCCACTCGGCACGAAGCTAGTCTGGGCAGCTCAACCGCCCGAGCAATTGGTCAAGCGGCTCGACGACGTGCGACCGGCGGTGCGGAAGCGAGCCATCGCGGCCTTGGCCAAGGGCGGTGATGCCGCCGTCCCTGCCTTGGCCAAGCGGTTTAGGCAGGGGGGCGAGCGGGCTCGGTTGAACGCCATTTGGTCGCTGACTCGCATTCGAACGGCTAGCGCCCGTCAAGCTGTTCGCGGCGGGTTATCCAACTCGTCGCCGGCCGTTCAGCAGGCGGCGGCACACTCGGCCGGACTGCACCGCGATGCCGGGGCGATCGACGGCTTGATTCATTTGCTGGGAAATGCCGTACCACCGGTACGCCGAGCGGCCGCCGAGGCCCTGGGCCGGATCGGCTCGCCGCGCGCTGCAGCGCCACTGCTCACGCTCGCCGACGAACCGATGGATCGCGCGCTTGATCACTCGGTCATCTATGCGCTCATCGAGATCGCGCAGCCGGATGCTGTGCCGTTGTCGCGCTTGACCAAGCGGCCAGGGGCGCTGCGCGTGGCATTGATGTCGCTCGACCAAATGGAAGGCGATAACTTGTCGGCTGCGGAGGTATTGCCGTGGCTTCAGTCGAACTCGGCTGCACTCCGCAAAACAGCGGAATGGATTTGCGATCGTCACGCGGACTGGGGGGATGATCTCGCTGCGCATTACGCAGCCGAGCTTAGCCGGGTGAAGTCATTGGCGGACGGACAGGCGCTCGCCGCGCGCTTGGCCAAACTCGCCACCGCACCGTCGATTCAATCCGAGTTGGCCAAGGCCGTGGCCGATGTTTCCCAAGGGGAAGCCACGCGGTTGACAGCGCTTGCGGCGATGGCGTCCGCGCCTGTCAACCCCGCGCCCGACGCTTGGCTCGCCGCGATCGACTCGACCGCCGCTCCTCTGCAACCAGCGGTCGTGCAAACGCTCGTGAGCCTGCGCTTGGCCAAGGCGCAGCAGGAACACGCAGCCGGAATGCTGCGCCGACTCGGCAATTCGCCGACGTTATCGGATCGGCAGCGCACGCTAGCTTACAACGGGATTCCCGCCGGACTGTTTGCGCCGGACGAAGTGGAGTTCGGCTATCTGCTGGGCCAACTCGACGCATCCAAGGCGTTCACGCAACGCAGCAACGCAGCCAAAGCTCTGGCCGGGGCCAAACTGGCAGAGGCGCAGTTGGGACGGCTCGCTAAACGACTCGGCAGCATAGGCTCTGCGGAGGCGACGGTGCTACTGCCGGTATTCGACCAAGGCCGTGCCGCGCAGATTGGCCAGGTGCTGTTGGAGGTGTTCGCTCAGGCGAACTGGTTGCGAGGGCTGGACGATGTTGTGCTGCAAAAAGCCACCGCCGGTTACGGCAAAACCGTCCAAGGCGAGGCGGCGGATTTGCTGGTCAAGGCAAAGGCGACCTCGCCGGATCAAGCCAAGTTGCTACGGGAGTTGGCCGAAGGGTTGCCAGCCGGCGACGCGCTCCGGGGGAAGGCGGTATTCCGCGGGCCGAAAGCTGGTTGCTCTACCTGTCATTCTATGGCGTATCATGGAGGCCAGTTCGGGCCGGATCTGACGAGGATTGGACAGGTCCGAAAAAAAATGGATCTGCTCGAGGCGATCGTTTTCCCAAGCGCCAGTTTCGTCCGCAGTTACGAGACGATGCAAGTGAGCACCGGCGACGGCGGCGTGTTGGCGGGGATCGTGAGTGATCAGGACGCGGGACAGGTCACACTGGCTCTTTCGCCGGAAAAAAGCGTGAGAGTGGAGCGGGGGAAAATCCGGAACATGGAGCAGCTTCACGTGTCAATGATGCCTGCCGGGATGAACACCATTCTGACCCAACAGCAACTCGCCGACCTCACCGCCTACCTGGAGGCAAGCCGGTGAAGCGGAGCGGGTTCCAAATACAACTCAAGGGCTTCCCGAATGTATTTGTAATACTTCGTCGATGTTTCCCTTTTTGAGCTACAGCTTTTTTAACCTTCATGTCGGAAACCAAGTCATTGAGCCTCACTGAGGCAATGTTGCTTATGTGGGGAGCTTATTCAGTACAATTTGATTGAAGTCGACCTTGTTGCTGGCTTTGTCTATGCCGATCCCCATGACATGGCCGTTCGCATCGTAATCCAAAACAATTCCGTCTGATATTTCACGGTGTCGACGGCATCTCGCAATCCTGCTGACTCAATTAACCGGTAGATCTGAGTGAGCCATTGCGGGTTAATCAATTCTACGGATGATTAACAATCAATAACGGCACTGAAAGGACGGAAAATAACGAGACGAACCAGTTGCAATCATTCTTGTTTCGGGGCGATTACGACTTTGTGTTCCTGCGTCCGGAACTCAGCGACACTCCAGTCCGTATTTCTCGATCCATGACTGTGGGAGCGTGCCGAAGCTCAGTAACCAGTCGTTGAACCGGCGCAATGGCCAGCCTCGTACCTCCACCAGTTTCTGGTAAAGCCGCGCGTTCTCCAACCGGCCCAGCCAGTAACTCATCGGCACGCCGGGGCTGCCGGTGTACCAGTTCACGTCCGCCTTGGCGCGGGCCTTTGTGAAGCCGAGGTGCTTCTGCATGTGCCTCACTGCCTGCCCGTGACTGTATGTGCCGGTTTGCAGGCGGAGATCGACGATGATGCGGTGGCAGCGCCACAGCGCATCGTGCAGTTGCTGCAACTTCAATTCCGGCGACTTGATGATCCCGAGATCGACGCACATCTGTTCGCACCACAGCGTCCATCCCTCATAAAAGACGGCGTGCTCATCGAAGATCCGACGCCACTTGCGCGGGTGCGCATTCGCGAAAATGAACTGTAGGTGGTGCCCGGGGTACGCCTCATGCGCGCAGGTCAGTTCCAGCCCAAAGTGTTGTTGCCGCTCAGCCATTTTGGCAGCTGCGCTGCTCTTTGTCCTGCCAAGGTCGTTCACCCAAAAGTAGCCGCGCTGCCGTTTGTCGAACGGCCCGGGCGGCGAGTAGGCCGCCATCGGTATGACGTGCTGCATGAACTCCGGCACGAGCGTAACCGCCAGTGAGTCACCCCTCGGGAACGTCATCGCCTTGGCTGCCTTGAACTTCCGAATGATTTCCCGGTTGGTTTTTCGATAAAGCGCCAGCAGGTCGCCTTCCGGTTTCCACGATGTGCGGGCGGAGTTGACAATCTTTTCAACCGACTTGTTCTTGCCAAACTTCGCGCACGCCTTTCGGAGCAGGCCGCCGACGCGGTCGATCTCCGACAGCGCCACTGCCTCCACTTGGCCGAGCGTGTAGTCGAGGCCAAGCTCGTCGCGAATGCGCCGTTGCAGCGCTGTGGCTCCGATCGCAAACGAGCCCGGCTTGGCCAAGCGCTTTGCCATGACCGAGTCGTGGTAGCGCTGGCAGGCGCGGTTGGCCGCGGCTAACAGTGTAGTATCGGGACGCTGTTTGCCATTGGACTGAAGGAACCCGGCCACTGCATCGAAAAACACGCCGGATGCCTTGTATGAATCAGACATGATGCTGCGCCACACTCGCTCAGGCCGGGTGACTAGCCGGGCCGCTTGGGCAAGGTAGCGCGGTGTATCACCCAGGAGCCTGCGGATGTTTCTGGCCGCTTGTTTGGGTTTGTCCTCACCGCGCTGGAGTTCCTTCAACAGAAAGCCAAGCACCACGTCTATCCCGGCGGGATCCATCTCATGCCGCCCGCGATCGAACTCTTCGCACTCCCGCAGCAACCGGGTGCGGAAGGCCAAGCGGTCGAGGTTTTGCTCGTTGGACAACGCTGAGGGAGCAACGGTGTCGAGCTTGGCCAAGGCGGCCCGGCGCCGAGAGTGTTGACTGCGGAGCGCCTTCAGGGTGGCGGGGTTGAACCTACCCTCGCCACTGCTCAAGCCGACGTGGGTGGCGTCGGCGGGATTCTCGAGGTAAAATGTGTTAAAGTAGTCGTCGAGCAGCGCCTCAAAAGTTTTGGAAGTTGAAGTCATCCGAGGAGCGATTTTAAGGGTTCGCCTGTCAGTGGCCAATCCAAACCTCGCTCAGAGGAATAGTTTTGCGTTGCTGCAGCGGTGTCATGCTCATGGTTTTCTTGAACTGCACCGTGAATGAGCTTAGGTATTAAAAGCCCAGCGCTAAAGCGACTTCGTCGATGGGCTTCGATCCGTTGCAGAACAGGTTGATCGCCTTGAGCAAGCTTGAGCTTCGTTTTTTACCCTGACTGGTATCAATCATGGGAGTATAGATCGAAATGGGTTGCTGCATCAACGTGTAGATTTGAACGAAAAAAGGCCCAAAAAAGGCAAGACATCTTTTTTAAATGAGAGTAGCCTCTCCCTAGTTCGTTCAAAGATGTAATGATGATTTTGTTTTTAAAACAATTTGGCTCCAAAACAGTTTTGGCTTTGGGTTGCTTGGCTTTGGGCGTTGGAGGCTCGGCCGCGGAGTTATCCGACGCTGCCAAGGTTGAGTTTTTTGACAACAAGATTTATCCCATACTCAAGGCGCAATGTTTCAAGTGCCACGGGGCACGGGAGAAACTCAAGGGCAACCTTCGACTCACCAGTCGGGAGGCCCTGCTCAAGGGCGGCGAGTCCGGCACGGCGATCCACTTAATCAAGCCGGAGCAGAGCCTGTTACTGGCGATGGTCTCGTGGAAGGACGAAGACCACGAGATGCCGCCGAAGAAGAAATTGTCGGATGAGCAGATCGCCTTGCTGACCGAGTGGGTGAAACTGGGCGCTCCGTTTAATCCCGCCAGCGAGATTCATGGTAAAGAGGTTGCTCACGGCGACTTGCCGACGAACGAGATCAACGAGCGCACAACGTCCGCCTGGGCGTTCAAGGCGGTCAAGGCGACTCCCGCGCCGGAGGTCGGTGACGCCGCTTGGCAAAAGAACGGTATCGATGCGTTCGTTTACGATCGCCTAAACAAGGCCGGTCTGCGGCCAAGCACCCCGGCGGCCAAGCGTGTGTTGATTCGTCGTGCTTGCTACGACTTGACCGGGTTGCCCCCGTCGCCGACGGAGGTCGAGGCGTTTCTCGCCGACTCGTCGCCGGGCGCGTTCGAGAAAGTCATCGACAAGTTGCTGGCTTCGAATCGGTATGGCGAAAAGTGGGGTCGACATTGGCTAGACCTTGTTCGCTTCGCCGAGACAAACGGCTACGAGCGGGACAGCCAGAAGGATTTGATTTGGAAATACCGTGACTATGTCATTCGCGCCTTCAACGAGGACAAGCCGTATGACCGTTTCGTCATGGAGCAGTTGGCCGGCGATGAGCTTCCGGATCGCGACGCCGACAGCGTTACAGCCACCGGCTTTTATCGGCTTGGCATTTGGGACGACGAACCGGCGGATCGCGAGTTGGCTCGCTACAATTATCTCGACGATATCCTGCGGACCACCGGTGAGACGTTCCTCGGCCTGACCATCGGCTGCGCTCGCTGCCACGATCACAAGATTGATCCTATATCAGCGAAGGACTACTACTCGATGCTCTCGTTTTTCAGCGACATTTCGCCGCACGGCAAGGGTAACCGTAACCACGTGCCGATAAGCGATCCGGCGGATAAGGCGGCTCACGAGAAGGCAGTCGCTGCCAAGCAAACGAGGGAAGCCGATTTGAAGGCCATGCTCGCGCCGCTCGAGGAGGAGTTCATCGCAGGCTTGGCCAAGCGCCGGCCGGAACTCAAGCTGGGCACCGGGTTGCCCAAGGGTAAAAAGGACGCGTGGGTCGTCCCGGACGCCAACCGCGGCAAAGGCGTAAAGTGGGAGTTTACTTACGACAAACCGGCGGAGAACTGGTTCGAGATCGCCTTCGATGATAGTAAGTGGCGTAAGGGGCGTAGCGGATTTGGCGCTCCCGGCACGCCAGGTTCAAAGGTGAGGACGCCCTGGCATTCGAGCGAAATCTGGCTGCGCCGCGATTTCCGTTTGGACACCATTCCAGGGCAATTGACCCTCAAAATTCATCACGACGAGGACGCCGAAGTTTATCTCAACGGCAAACAGATCAAGACTTTCAAGGGGCATCTGCAAAAGTACACCGAGATTGATGTCACCGACGAATGCCTCGATGTTCTCCAGACTGGGCGGAACACTTTGGCAATTCACTGCAAACAAACGGGCGGTGGCCAGTACATCGACGCCGGTTTGGTTGTCGATCAAAGCACGACGCCGGTGCCGGTATTGGCGGCCAAGTATGGCGGCGAGATTTTCGGCGAAACCAAGTTCGCGGAGTACAATAATCTGAGCGGCAAGTTGGCCAAGGTTCAATCAACCCAGCTCAAGCTCAAGACCGAGTATGCGATGGCGGTGGGAGAGGATACGCGGCGCAAGATGTGGATCCTCCGGCGCGGCCTGCCTGCGTTGAAGGGGAAGGAGGTTGGCCCGGCGTTCCCGACCATTCTTGATAGTTCAACCGCCCACGTGCCGGAGGATTATACCGTGGGCAAGGCGTCCGGAAAGCGCCGCGTACTCGCCGAGTGGGTGGCCAGCGGGAGCAACCCGATGACAGCGCGCGTCATGGCCAACCGCCTTTGGCAGCACCACTTCGGGCGCGGCATTGTGCGCAGTTCGAACAACTTCGGTTTCATCGGCGAAAAGCCGACCCACCCCGATCTGCTCAACTGGCTGGCCAACGAGTTGGTCGCCGGCGGCTGGAAACTCAAGCGCATGCACAAGCTCATCATGATGAGTAACACCTACCGGATGTCGTCGAGTGGCGACGGAGCCGCCTTGGCCCGTGATCCGAACAACGACCTGATGTGGCGCCACGACATGCGGCGTTTGTCGGCGGAAGAAATCCGAGACTCCATTCTTAATCTCACTGGCCAGCTTAACCTCAAGATGGGCGGCCCGAGCATTTACACCGAGGTGCCTAAGGACGTGCTGGCGACCGCGTCACGCCCCGGCGCGGCCTGGGGTAAATCGCCGGTGGAAGAGCGCAATCGCCGAAGCGTGTACATTTATGTCAAGCGCTCGCTGCACGAGCCGTTCCTCAGCGCGTTTGACTGGGCCGACACAGACAATACCTGCGATGTGAGATTTGTGACCACGGTCCCGACGCAGACACTGACGCTGCTCAACAGCAAGTTTCTCAACGACTCGGCGGAGAGCTTGGCTAAGCGCTTGGCCAAGGCCGTGCCGGGAGATTCCAAGGCACAAGTCACCAGGGCGCTGCGCTTGGCTACCAGCCGCAAACCGACAGGAGAGGAGGTTGACGATGGGTTGGAGTTGATCCACGGTCTGAAAGCCGAGGCCAAGTTGAGTGACAGTGAGGCGCTTCAGCGGTTCTGCCTGCTGGTGCTGAACCTAAACGAGTTTTTGTACCTTGATTAATCCGAGAGTTTTAGAATCGACAAATGAGCAAACGAAATGACATGCCGAGGAACACGTTTTGCGGGCGGACCCCGAGGCGTGAGTTTATGCACCAGATGGGCGGCGGCTTCACGTCTCTCGCGTTGACCGGACTGCTGGGCGGGGAAGGCTTCATTAACAGCCAGGCTGTGGCGGCCGATGGGAACACCCCTTGGGCCAACCCGCTTGCGCCCAAGAATCCTCCGTTGCCGGGCAAGGCAAAGAGCGTGATTTTTCTGTTCATGTACGGAGGGCCAAGCCACATGGACACCTTCGAGTACAAGCCCGAGCTGTACCCGCTCGACGGCAAGATGATTGACGTCAAGACCTTTGGCCGTGGTGGCAAGAAGAGCAAGGGGCGCGTCGTGGGGCCGAAATGGAAATTCAATCAGTACGGCCAGTGCGGCAAGCATGTGAGTGACCTTTTCCCCAACGTCGCTCGGCACGTAGACAAGATTTCGTTTCTCCACTCGATGACGGCTGACTCGCCGATTCACGGCTCGGCGATGCTCATGATGAACTCGGGCAGTCTCCTGAGCGGTCGCCCGTCGATGGGTTCGTGGGTGAATTACGGCCTCGGCTCTGTAAACGAAAACCTGCCGGGCTACGTGGTTATGCTGGACCGCACCGGCGGCCCCATCAGCGGCGCCAAGAACTGGACCAGCGGTTACATGCCGGCGGCCTACCAGGGCGTGGTGATGAATCCCAGTGGCCCGACACCGATTCTCGACCTGAAAAACGCCCGCAACATGAGCCGCGAGCAGCAGCGAATGCTCATCGACAAGTTGAACAAGTACAACAGCCGGCACTTGAGCGAGCGCGTCGACAACTCCGCGTTGGCCGCCCGCATCTCCAGCTACGAGTTGGCCTACAAGATGCAGATGAGCGCGCCCGAGGCAGTCAATTTCGACTCCGAACCGGAACACCTCCAAAAGTTGTATGGTCTAGATCAAGACCGCACGCGGGACTTCGGCCGCAAGTGCATGCTGGCGAGGCGGCTGGTCGAGCGCGGTGTGCGTTTCATTCAGGTTTACTCCGGCGGCAACCACAACGACGCCAACTGGGACGCTCACGGCGACCTCGAGAAAAATCATAACTACCACGCCGGCAACACCGACCAGCCGGTAGCCGCCTTGCTGGAGGATCTGCAGGAGCGCGGGTTGCTGGACGAGACCCTCGTCATCTGGGGTGGCGAGTTTGGCCGCCAACCGACCGCCGAGTATGCCAAGGGCACCGGCCGCGACCATAACAGTTACGGATTCACCATGTGGATGGCTGGGGGCGGTATCAAAGGCGGTGTCAGCGTTGGAAAGACCGACGAACTCGGCGCCGCCGCCGTCGAGAAGCCGTTCCACGTCAGGCGCTTGCATGCCACTGTGCTTAAGCAGCTTGGCTTCGACCCGAACGAGTTAAGCTACTTTTACCGGGGGCTGGATCAGCGCCTGGTCGGCGTGGAAGGCGCCGAGCCGATTCACGAGATCATTGCCTAGCCCAAGCGCATAGCCAGGCGCAGGTCGGTCGTTACAGTCAGGCAGGGCCTATCGGGCGTGCAACCATGCCCGGATTACTCGTCAACTTGCTGTGAAGCAAATTCGATTCACCGTTTTACTGTTCGCCCTGTCGCTGCCGGGTTCCACCTTGATTGCTGACTTATTTGTTGAGCGGCTTCAGAAACTGAATCGCAACGGTGATGGACAGCTGTCACGCGATGAGGCGCCGAAGTCGTTTCGCAAGTTCAAGTTCAACCATGCTGACCGCAACAAGGACGGCTTTCTCGACAAACGGGAAATGGATTGGGTGTCCGGAAAGCTGGCAGCAAAAAAACAGTCAACGCCGGCCAATCCCTCCGAACCTGTTGCACCCGAGGCCGGGAGGATGACGGTGGTTCGGGACATCGTCTATCGGAAGGATGACAATGCCACCAGGGGCAGGAACAAGTTGGACATCTATTTCCCTCGCGGCAAAACAGGGTACCCGGTGCTGTTCTGGGTTCATGGCGGCGGGTTGCATAGTGGCGACAAGTCGAAGATCACCGAAGTGGCCGGCCGGTTTGTTGCCGAGGGAATCGGCGTGGTTTCGGCGAACTATCGTCTTTACCCCGAGGCAATCTACCCGGTGCAGATCGAGGACGTGGCGGATGCCTTCTCCTGGGTGCATCGGAACATTGCCAAGCGCGGTGGCGATCCTGAAAAGTTATTTGTGTCCGGCGGCTCGGCGGGCGGACACCTAACTGCATTGCTTACACTGAACGATGCGTTCCTGAAAAAGCGCGGCCACACAAGTGGGGCTATTCGTGGTGCCATTCCCATCAGTGGATTGATGGATGTGAGCCGGGTTGGCGCGGCGCGGCGTAAGGGGGTATGGGGCGAGAAGGCTTCCACTCACCGAGTCGCCTCCCCACTGCATCACGCACGCAAGGACGCCCCGCCGTTGCTGCTCCTTCACGCCGAACACGACACCCTTGATCGGCGCCAACAAAACCAGGCGATGTTCGTTGCGTTGAAAAAAGCCGGACACCCCGATGTCGCCATCCACGAACTCAAGGATCGAACGCACAACAGCATCCGCCCCAACCTTGTGGACCAAAACGATACGGGCGCAGGACACATCCTGAAATTCATTCGGCGCCTTTGCGCTGCTCAGGCCAACGGCAGCGAAGTGAAACAGCGCCCGTGGTCACGCCACACGATTGATTCGGCCGACAAGGCTACTGGCAAGTTGGGAGCGGACGGGGTGCGTCTGGCCGACTTCAACGATGACGGGCTACTGGACATCGCCACCGGCTGGGAGCAGGGCGGCGCAATAGTCGTTTATCAGAATCCGGGGCCGGTCAAGGCCAAGTCCGCTTGGCCAAGCGTCACCGTCGGTCGTGTCGTCAGCCCCGAAGACGCCGTGTTTGCCGACTTGGATGGTGACGGAAATCTCGATGTGGTCAGTTCGTGCGAGGGCAGGGAGCGCACCATGTACATTCACTGGGCACCGGCCAAGCGGGCAGATTACCTCAAGCTTAGTGCCTGGGTGACCGAGGCCATCCAGGCCACAAAGCAAAAACAATCGTGGATGTTCGCCGAACCGGCGCAGATCGACGGACGGGGCGGGATCGATCTGTTCGTGTCGTCCAAGGGAGCCAACGGGTCGATCGGCTGGCTACGGGTAGATCAAGGAACGAGTACTGGCCGCGACGCCGGTGCGTTCAAATTCGTGAAACTCCGGTCGGCAGGCTGGATCATGACGTTGAAGGCGTTGGACATGGATGGCGACGGCGACAGCGATTTACTTTTCTCGGACCGAAAAGGGGGCAAACGCGGTGTGAATTGGCTTGAGAATCCGGGTGGTATAGAAGCGGCAAGTCCAGATAAATGGACAGAACATGTCATTGGGGGCAAAGAGCATGAAGTGATGTTTTTGTCTGTTGGCGATCTTAATCACGACGGTGCCCGGGACATTGTGTGTCCCACTCGAAATGGTGAAATCCTTCTGTTCGAGGGAAATGAAAATGGGTGGAAGATTCATTCAATCAAGAACCCATTCGGGGTGCCGCATGGGAAAGCCGTGGCGATCGGGGATATTGACAATGACGGTCGCAATGATTTATTTCACGTTACAAATACGGGAGGGAACCGCGAACTTCCAGGCGCAACCTGGATGAGTCAACGTCCTGATAGACCATGGTCCGCCAAATGGAACGTGACCGATGTAAGTGGGAGTGTTGGCGTAAAATTTGACTTGGTGGAATTAGTGGATCTGGATGGGGACGGTGACTTGGATGCCATCACCTGCGAGGAAGTCGATAACCTCGGAGTGTTTTGGTTTGAGAATCCGCTCTATGATTCGAGCAAATTACATTAACTAGTTCGATTACAAGAGTTTCTAGTCGAGTTGTTAAGTAGGGAGTACTTACCTATTAAAAACCTATGACAAAAACGCCTATGAAATCTTCGAAGGTTTATAGCGAGTAAGCGTAGGGTTGAATCGTTCACAGTTAACCCCCTTAAATTGCCTTTAAAGCAAAAGCTCCTTTAATGCCCTTCATTATGTTCAATCGTATTTCGACTACTAAAAAGTAGCGATTGATAACTCACCCATTAAACGTAACCTTATTTTGTAAGGTATGGGGTAGTGGGCTGTGTATAAAAATAAGGTTAGAGTCGAAATCCAATGCAAATAACTTTGCACCTTTGATGAGGCTATTAACTTCAACAGTTGTTGAGAAGGCAAAGGCTTTAGACTTTGCCTAACACTCAGAACTTCCCCACCTTCTCCATTGTTTAGATTATCGGCTTCAACGGCACATTAAATCCACCACTTTCTCCAACTTTTTTCCCACACTTAAATAGTGGCTTTCATTGAACAAAGCACCGACAATCCTTATCGATGAGGAATAAGCAGCGTTGATAACTTTGCAATACAATGGAGGTTAATTGAAACAACAAAAAACCCCTCTCAATTGAGAGGGGTTTAAATAAGCTCTTAATATGAGGTCTTTAATTTAATCTTTTTTTATATCACGATTGATGGGTTGTTTTTTAAGACTCTTCCACACTACGACTACAGCAATAAACAAAAATAAACCAATACAACCATAATACCCAAAATACACTATACTATCTAAACCACTTGGCCAAGTGCGTTGGCCCATCACTTCGTATCCTGTTAAACCAATCATCATTTTCTAATCAAAGTAAGAGGAGTTGAAATAAGCTCTCAATATGTGTTCTTTAAAATATTAATCCTCTTTGTGGATCGAATCGAAGAATGTTTCAGCGTTGCTTAGAGCCGTTGCTAAGTGCTTTTCAACTTTGCTGATCGTTGCAGCCTTCTCTTTGCCCTTTTGTTTGTATGAGTAGTTATCACTGACGGCAACTTTGCCGTTTTTTTTATAACCGTCAAGGAGATTAAAATTGAACTAACACCTACCCTTCAAATCGAGCCATTTATTGGAGAGAGGCATTTCGGTGAATCTGTGCAGTTAGACGAGGCAGCGCTGCACCGCTCTCAGTCAATTGGCACAAAAGCGATGAAGGCAGCATTGAAGGGCAAACGTAAGGCAGACAAAGAGCGAGAAGCG
>Ga0115000_10002957_pt1 | contig 14325 bp, 13 predicted proteins | sample ArcticOcean_MG_C_6_FD_89690 | JGI IMG/M metagenome (GOLD analysis project Ga0115000, IMG submission 89690) | Marine microbial communities from western Arctic Ocean - ArcticOcean_MG_CB8_128 | ecosystem: Environmental > Aquatic > Marine > Oceanic | place: Arctic Ocean: Canada Basin | collected...
CAGGTTACAAGTTTCTGATCCTGGACAGCAGGTAATATCACGAATTTCTTCAGTCCCAGCCTTGTGTAGTGAGATTTTGTGGAGTTCTGCATAGACGGTGCTCAATGCTTCACTCTTTACCCATGGGATCATCATATTTTGATTGACTGTATTTATAATAACCCCTCCAGCTAGATCAGATGCGATTTTAGCAACGGTTCTTGCTTTATCGCTGGTTATATCGCCCAAAGCTAGTTTGATTTGGATATTGTAATAACCACTTTGTTTTTGTTCGCAAATGTTTCTGTTTTTCCAAGTTTTAAATTCAGGATCCGTATCAAATTTTTTATTGATATTAAATTGAGGAGTAACAGGTATAATGTCTTCTTTTGGAATTACTATTGATGGAAACTCTTTACTTTCAAGTGCGAGAAACTCTTCTTCATAAAGTTTTTTTATTTCATCTAACCCTAGTTTATCCAATACGAATTTAAACCTTGCCTTGTTACGGTTTTTCTTGTCACCGTATTTGTCAAATACCTGAACGAGGGCTTCACACATGCGTAGCAAGCTATCTGCCTGGAGAAAATCTGTTAGTGGCTTTGCTCCATGTGGAAAAGACCCGAGTCCACCGCCAATCAATACCTTAAATCCACGAATTTCTTTTCCATTTTCATTTTTTATTTGGGCATTTAGTCCTATGTCATGAATTGGAGCAAGTCCGCAACCTGAGCATCCTCCAAAGCTGATCTTAAATTTTCTTGGTAGATTTTGCGTTACTGCATGTCGTAGTAAAAAGCTTGTAACTGCTTTACCATAAGGAGCTACATCAAAAATCTCCTCTTTGCATGTGCCAGCTTTATGACAGGCTGTTACATTTCGTACCGTATTGCCGCAAGCTTCACGCGTTGTTAGATCGTAGTCTGCTAAATCTTGTAATCCCTGTGGGACATCCTCTATTTTCACAAAGTGAAACTGAAAGTCTTGTCGGGTTGTTACGTGTAGAACTCTATTAGAATATTTATCAGCAAAGTCAGCAAGACATAACAATTGGTCGGATGACATTCGACCCGTGGATAGTTTTGTTCTTACCATTTGGACATCGTCCTGGCGCTGTCCGTAAATACCTTGTTGTAGGCGATATCTTTTAAAATCTTGAGGGTCAACTTTGCCACGATTTAATCGTTCTACCTCGGCTGCGAATTCTTCTATTTCTCTTTTAACTTCAGGTGGTATATTTAAAGTTTTTGTATCCATGCTTAACCTCTTTATATTTCAAAGGGTAGGTGTGTATTGCACCATCTCCCAATATTGAGTACGTTGTAAGAAACTATTATATCTGGTCTGCTTTATTGCTGATAATCAATTATTGAATTCTTAAAATAAATTAGCATTATATTAGTATAAAAAACAGGAGTATACCTTAATAAATTGAAGAAATTTTAAGCTACGTTAAGAAATTATTTGTTTTTAGTGTTTTTGCGATAAATTTTGGTAAGCTATAAACGTGTTTCTTACTATTTATCGCGCATAAATTGTTGTATTAATTAGATTTTTTCGCTAGGTGTGATTTCTTGACAATGTCTTCCTTGGTTATTCATATAAACTTCTTTCTTTTCTTAGCAATTTTTGTCATTGCTCTAACTCGTAACTCAAACTTCAATACTGTTCTTGTAGGTTTTATTTATTTGATGCCCTTGATTCCACTTGGATTTAATCCTGCCCACATGGATAGGTTTTTGCTTGTTTCTTGTTTTAATTTTATTTTTGGAGCCATTGAAATTGTAGTTTTTGTTTTAACGGTAAAACCTGGCGATACACCATTTGATAGAAATCACTTTAAACAACTTTTTGGTCATACTTTACCAATCGCAATAGCTTTGCTTGGTTTGTCATTTTTAGGACGTTCTAATGAACTTCCCGTTTCTAAGGAGGAACTTTGGATTATTGTGGGTCTATTTACTTTTGGCGCAATTATGAGAATTGCGGCGATTTATCAAATTGGCGCAGTAGCATTTAAATTTGATATTGTTTTTCGCCAAGAACAAAAATTAAAAACCGATCAATTATATGGATTAATGAGGCACCCTTCTTATACTGCAATGATGATTGTTGTTATTTCTTTTGCAGTGATCACTCATTCATTGGTTTTTGGGGCATTGGGTGTCGTATGCGCATGGATAGGTTTTCAATATAGAATTTATTATGAGGAAAAAGGACTTTCTGATCAATTTGGAGCAGAATATGAGATATTTCGTTCTAGCAAGGGGATGTGGCTACCTCGAATTATCCAATAAAAAATTATATATTATACCGGAAGTCAATATAGTGAGTGATTGCTAAAACTAGAATTATATAACCGTAACTAGCTAAATAGAAGGCAATCTTATTTAATTTGATAGTTTTGTATTCTTCTTTGTTTTGTGTAAATAATTTTTTTAATCTAAAGAAATTTGCTGCAAGCATTATAAAAAATAGGATGAGTGGGTTATAGTTAAATATACTCATGAGACCAGATGTAACAAAAGAAAGACCCCACATAACAGGAATTTTAATCCAACTATTTTTTGTTATGTTGTCGATTACATTTAAGGCAACTATATAGCCTGCGATGTAAAATAGCCCGGTGAGTCCAAACCATATTAAGAACTCTACTATTGCCTTGCCACCGAAGATGTCATCAAGCCCAAGAATCATGTGATCAAGCGTAACATCAGTTTAAACTGAGAACAATAGAGCTAGTTATAACTATGAAGTCTTGCGACATAATTATCATTGGAGGAGGTCCTGCAGGGACCTCAGCGGCTCTATTTCTCGAAAAAAAGGGATACCACATTACTTTGCTGGATCAAGCTCGCTTCCCACGTGACAAAATATGTGGAGAGTTTATCAGTCCCGCAGCAGATAGTATTTTTGCTGAATTAGGAATTCTTGAATCGATCGAGGCTTTAAACCCAAAAAGGCTTAGTGGGGTAGCGCTATCTGCTTATGAAAGCTCCTTTTTGAAGGTCCCGTATCCGCTCTCTCCTGATGGTAAGACTATGACTAGCTTATCGATGGAGCGTTCAATACTTGACAACTTAATGGTGGACCATGTCCGTAAATCAAGGGTCGAGCTTGTGGAAGGGTTTAAGGTTACAGACTTGCTATTTGAGGATAATAATGTCTGCGGTGTAAGAGGACATGATGAATATAAAACAAGGTTAAATATTAAAGCAAAGTTGGTGATTGATGCAGGAGGGAGAAACAGTATTTCCCTTAGACGATTAAACCTTAAAAAAAACTCTTTTGGAAGAGGGAAGGTAGCATTGGCTGCACATTGGAAAGGTTTTAAGGCAGATAGCCATTATTGCTATATGCATGTTAGCCACCCTGGGTATACAGGTATAGCTCCGGTCGGTAGTGATAAGGTAAATGTTGTTCTTGTTGTGGATAAAACTAATTTAGTTAAACAGAATGTGGACGAATTTTTTATAAAAATAGTTTTAGGAAATCGGATGCGTAGGAAATTTCTTGCCGATGGCTTTCCTATAGAAAAAGTAAGGGTAACTGACTCACTATCCTATTCTGTTAAAAAACCAAAATGTGGAGGACTTCTTCTTGTGGGTGACGCTACAGGGTTTATTGATCCTTTTACAGGGGAAGGAATTTATCTTTCATTGAGGAGCTCTCAGCTTGCAACTGGAGTGATAAAGAATGCATTTGACCGGTCTGATTTTTCAAACAGAAACCTTGCAACGTATGATTTTCTGCGTAGGAAAGAGTTTCAAAAAAAAATAATACTAAGTAAAGTATTACAGCGTTTGATATATAGCTCTTTTTGTTGCGACCGGGTTATTAGAATGCTTGCGACTCAAAAAGAGCTCTCTAGTTTATTGATCGGGGTTATAGGAGATTATATTCCAGCAGAAAGAGTAGTTTGTTATGATTACTTTAGGTGTTTTCTCAGTGGATTAATTAAGCAACAAATTGGCTCCCTGAAGTCTAAAGAAGGCTTGTTAAACAGGCTGAATTTTTTGGTTTCCAGTGAAAGAAAAAAATAATTAACCTGCGTCAAACTTTGAAGCTCTGCCTAAGATTGGCTTAGAATCACCTCCATTTTGTCCTTTAAAATAAGTTTTTGTTTTTGGTGTTGTTTTTTTTGAGCTGCTTCTTTAGTAGTTGGAAACTTTGTTTTATTTAAATCTTTAATTTTAGTTTTGAGTTTTAAGTGTGCGGAATGAAGTCTTTTAAAATTAATGTCTGAATTAAGAATTGTACCGAGGGTCTCTTTTTTAATTTCCATTATTAAGTACCTCCTCTATTAGCGGATTCCTTCTCCATAAGTTTTAATTCTGCTTCCGGTTTGCGGACATATTTTATTCTTAAACTGTCGAGGTCATTTGTTTTTTCACTTTCAAACCTTTTTTCAGCAATTCGTGCAGCACAGGCGGCTACTGTATAGAGATGATTTTCTGATTTTGATAGAAAATTTTCATTTAATTCAGAGGCTAAAAAATCACCATATGAATCAAGTCCATTTCCAATAAAAACAGTCGGCTCTTTGATTTCTTGAGATAATTGATATGGAGTTAAAGCTCGGTCTAAGCTAAGACGTTCTGGAATTTCTGAAGTTGGGTGAAAGTAAGCAGTGTACAGCTCTTTTTTTTTTGCATCTAAAATGGTGCAAATTTTTTTATTTGTTGGCATTGCCCTTAGTGCTAATGCCTCAAGGGTGTCAATTTTTACAAAAGGTTTTGAGGTTACAAGTAAGAGGCCTTTTAGTATGCTTGCACCTATTCGAAGCCCAGTGAATGAACCCGGTCCTACTGTTAAACAAAACCCATCAAGGTCACTTAACTTAGTTCTAGCGCTCACTAGAATTTTGTCAATCATTACTAGAACTTGGTTTGAAGCTTTATCGGGGTCAACTTGAGCTTGCTCAATTACTTGCCCGTCCGTCACTAATGCAACGCTGCTCTGCGGGGTAGATGAATCAATTCCCATGAGAATCATGATGGATATAAAATCATGCTAGAACATTTATTTTAGGTTCGCTATGAAAACCTTTCTAAATACAATTAAATTTTATGTAAACATAATAAAAAAGTCAAAATTAGTTTCGAATTTATTATTTAGTTAATTCCAAATCCTCTGTTTGTATTTTGTCTTTGTTTTGATGAAAAGTAATTCATAAACTTTTTATTTTTATTGACTTGTTTCTTGACGTTTGAAACGTATAGCCTTGTCGTTTATTTTATGCCACTGATTTCATAGGTTATCTGTTTTTTTTGTAGTAGTCGTTAATATATTCATTGCTTATTTCTTTTATGAGGTAGTGTCGATATTTTATAAGGTGAAAGTATTTGACTCGCAAAGACAACTTAAAAAAGTAGTGTCTTCTAAAAACTTGAGTAACCAATTTTGGGCTAACAAAGATAACTTACCTTCTTACTTACGATGATCACTCTAGAAAGCCAGGAGATCGGAATTCAGATAATAAAATTAAGATTCAAAAATTATAGATTGATCAATCTTTATGAATAGATAATCCTTGTTTGTTATGGATTATTTTTTATTAAGAACTGACAGTTCATAATAGCAACTTGGATGCTTTACTTTTTGATGATGTCTATGTCAAGATGATAATTAGGATAGATTTCATCGTGTTTTTATATAGTTATTAATTTGCTAGTCAGTAATTTTCCTGTCCTACTTAGAGATTTTTAGATGTATTTAACGACAGACGAAAGTTTGGTTTGTTTTTGTGATCAGTTAAAACTTAGTTCCGTTTTAGCGATTGATACAGAGTTTGTTAGAGAAAAAACCTACTATCATAAATTAGGTCTTATACAAGTTTCCAATGGTGTAATCTGCGCCGCAATTGATCCAATTCATATCAAAAATCTTAAGCCGTTTCTCGATTTAGTTCGTAATCGAAACACTGTCAAGGTCTTTCATGCAGCTAGGCAGGATCTTGAAATATTATATCGCTTATGTGGTGAGATGATACAACCTATCTTTGATACCCAAATAGCTGCTTCTGTTGTTGGATGGGGGGCTCAAATATCCTTTGCTAAAATTGTTAATAAAGTTCTTGGAAAAAAAATTGATAAGTCAGAAACTTATACTGATTGGTGCCGACGACCACTTAGTGATAGTCAAATTGAATATGCTTTGGATGATGTTCGCTTATTGTTCCCTGTATACGAAAATTTAAAAAAAGTTCTCCTAAAACTTAATAGAGAAAAGTGGCTTCATGGAGAGTTTGAATTGTTTGAGAATCCAGTTACTTTTCAAGCGCCTAATCTTGAAAAGCTATACATGCGTATCAAGAATGTTCGTTCTCTTTCTCCTCAAAAATTTGCTGTTATCTGTGAACTTGTTTTATGGCGAGAGCAAGAAGCACAATCTAGAGACTGTCTAGCCAAAAATATTGTGAGAGACGAATCGCTTTTAGAATTGGCACGAAAATCCCCAGATAACGCTCAAGGACTTGAGTTAATTCGAGGCTTGCATAAAAATGAAATAGGTCGTAGTAAACAAATGATTTTGGCAGCAATTCAAAGAGGGTTAAACCTTCCGTTAAATAAGGTTCCTAAATTACCAGAATTAGATATCTATAAACCTCATCCAGGTGTAGAAGAAATGCTTTCCGCTTTTGTTCAAATTCGTGCAGAGCAGTTAAAGATTGAACCAAGTGTTCTGGCTGGCCGTAAAACAATTAATGATTTTGTGAAATGCTTTGACAAGAAACTCGACATTAAAAACCACCCTCTGCTATGTGGTTGGAGGAAGAATGCGATTGGTGATCAACTTCACTTGGTCTTAAAGGGGCAAAAGGCTATAGCTATAAATGATGAAGGGAAGCCCATAGATTTTTTTATCGAAGCAGGTTCTAACGATTCTTTCCTGTAATACCAATTTTTTTTAAGTTAACTTAAAATGTAGAATGGCTTATCGGTGTTGAATTCTAAATAATTTCTTCAACTCTCCAAACTGATGGCTTTGACGTAAATTTTCAATGTCGGGGTCACTTTTTAGCATTTTTTGATCATTGAATCCATTTTGGATTGCTTCTTTTAATGCTTCCATTCCCATAGCGGTTTTTCCTAAGAGTGAATAGTAGCAGGCAAGATTATAGTGGAGAAGAGGGTGACTTGGATTAATAGACTTAAGAATATTTAGATACTTTAATGCTAGGTCAAACTGTTTTGTGCTTAAATATGCGGTGCTAATGTTGATGTAAGATTCTTCAAAGTCTTTATTGTGATGTAAGGCCATTTTGTAGTTACTTATGGCTTCTTCGAAGTTGCTCTGCTTTAAGAGGTTATTTCCTTCATTATAATGGTAAATTCCCATGCGTTTCTGAGATTGTGGGTCTTGATGATTTGTTTCATCATGATTGTGGAGATTTTTTTCATGGTTAAAATGAGAAATAATTTTCTCAGCTGTTATTTTTTGATTATTTAGAACTAAATCTTTTGCAATATAAAAAAATAATCCAACCGCCATGAGGAGGAGTATTAACTTTAGGTTTTTTGCCAAGGTATTGATCATTATGGAATGTTAAAAAAATAAACTTGAAAGAGTTGGAAGTTTTACTACTATTTAATCAAGAACCTTGCTAACTCATTTGCTGATCCAAGGGAAACTGTATTATGAATTTTGGCTCCGTGAGAACATAAATTATATATTTTTGTTTTTGGATTTACTTCAACTATTTCTTCTATTGCTCTCAGGTAGCTATACATTGCCTGGTTGGTGACTACTTCACTTCCGCTATTAGTTTCGACACTAATAGTTTTATCTTTTCTGCTTTTTGAGTAGTGTATTTGGTTGAGAAAACTGCCATTACCTAGTTCGTCCACCATCTGATCATTACTGTTAGAGAAACTGGAGTATATCCTGTTATTTGGAAATGATAGGTCTTGTCCGATAAGAAAAATTGGGTCACAGCCAAATTTGATTAAGGAGTCTAGTGCAAGACAAGAAACAGATCCTCCAGTTTGAGTACTTCCTTTATTATTGATGTTAAATATTTCTTTGTTTGATGGGGAGAGTTTATTTTTAAATACTATAAATTTTTCACCTTTATAACAATGAACAACTTTAGTGTTTGCTGTTGGTGTGAATATTAATTTTGCAGGACTATCAAGGTGTTCTTGAAAATACTGAAAGCTTTCTTCTTGTGGGTCGAGTGAAAAAACATAACTTGGGGTAATGTGCTCTCGAGAAAGAATTGGTAGTGCTGTGTCAACACAAGCTAGAACAAAATTTTTATCAATTTGTCTAAGGTAAGGCAGGATGTTATCAAGAGAAGGTCCAGCGCTAATTAATAATCCAGGTTTGCCTATGTGCCTCGAATTTAAACTGTTTATTCCATCACTTTGCGCCACTATTGCTTTATTTAACTCGTAGTTTGTCTTTTCAGCTTTGCCAAGAACGGCTAAGAATCTTCGCTCCATCAATAAAACTTCTAAGGAATTTGTTAATTTAGGAAAATTTAAAGGGATGCATTTAAATGAAGGCATATGGAATAGAACCTTAAGGTTTTCTGATTCTTTTACCTGCATTCGCTTCATATGAGTTGTGATTTCCATTGAAACTGTTTCTTCATCTAATCCAAAAACGAGATGGAACCTATCGTCTTCAAATATTAATGATTGATCCCTTAGTATGATTGCTGATTGCAATAAATCTGGGTTTAGCTCTATAACGAGAAGATTACCATGGGGACCAATTTTCTTTAATATAGAGTCGATGTGATAACCTAGTCCAAAACCATAAAGGCAAACTTGACTGCCTACTTTTATTTCATTTGAAAATACTTGTCCTTCTTTTACCGGGTCATACATACTATGTATAAGTATACTATTGAGCCATACAGTATTTTCTCCAGTGGATGTAGTCTTTACCTTTACAGAAGAGGGTAGACTTTCTTTTAGTATTTTTGCGCTGGGACTATCCTGTTTAAGTAGTTGGATATTTTTTTTAAAATACTGACTCATTGTATCGAGGGAATTATAATTTAGAGAATCTTTTCAAAAGTAATCAATAGTAATGATTTATATAGTATTTTGTCTAATTTATAATAATTATTGGAATTTTATAATTTATTGAGTTCTTAAATTAATTATATCTAAGGTTTTTGATATGTTCTTGTAATCTTAATAAATTTATACTAAAAAGTTTATTGTAATTCGCCATACTTTATTAATTTTTTATATTCATGACTATGATGCAGCAAAATATTAAAAAACCACATGTACGAATACTTCCAGATGACTTAGCCAATCAAATCGCTGCTGGAGAGGTTGTGGAAAGGCCAATGTCTGTTGTAAAGGAACTTGTTGAAAATTCAGTTGATGCTTGTGCCACGAGGATTTTAATCGAAATCGAACAGGGTGGGAAATTTTTTATTCGGGTTACAGATAATGGTGTTGGGCTCTCATCGGAAGATGCTCAGCTAGCTTTTTTACGACATGCGACAAGTAAAATTAGGAATGCTTCAGATCTTGAGAGAATAGTTTCATTAGGTTTTAGGGGAGAAGCGCTTCCAAGTATCGCCTCAGTTTCTAAAATCCGTATGATAACCTCTGATGACGAACATCGAGGGGGTACACAAATTGTCATAGAAGGCGGTGGAACTTCTAATGTTAAGGAAATATCTTGTCCACGTGGGACAACCATTGAGGTTTCGCAACTTTTTTATAATACACCTGCTCGGAAAAAATTTCTTAAAGGAGATGGGACTGAATCTTCTCACATTTCACAAGTTGTTACTCAGCAAGCCTTAGCATATCCACATGTTCATTTTACTCTGATCAATAACGATCGTAAAGTTATTGATGTTTTACCAACTGACCAAAATTTGTATCGTATAGCGGAATTATTTGGAGCTGACCTTGCTAAAGAGCTAGTGCTGGTAACTGCTGAAACGAGTGACTACCGTCTTAATGGATTTATTTCGAGCCCTGTTTATACTAGGTCATCACGTTCTGCTCAGTATTGTTATGTGAATCAGCGTTTTATTCGCGATAAAGTAATCTTTCATTCCACTCAACATGGCTACAGCCATCTTATTCCTAGAGGTAAGCATCCTGCGATTTACCTTTTTTTGACAATGGATCCAAAACTATATGATGTAAATGTTCATCCAGCCAAAGCAGAAGTTCGATTCGCATTTCAGCAGGAGGTCCATCGGTTTGTAAGTGGAGCTGTTAAAGAAGCTTTAAGTGCTAGTAAAAATATTGCTTTACCAAATTTGTCTCTAACTGGCCACAAAAATAATATGACTCAGCCGCAAAAAAAAACAGACTTTACCGAAACTATGAAATCAAGTTATTTAAAGACTCAATCTTCTGAAGACTTGTCTTCTGCAGTAGAGTTTATGTATAAAGTACCAGAGTTGAAGGCCTATGACTCAATGAATGAGAATCATTCACGGTCACAAATTGAAATATTTCATGATAAACCTAACCCTGTTGCCAATCTTATTTATTCTAAGTTTGAGCCTCTGGGGCAGTTGGACCGGTCATTTATCCTGATGCAGGGGGAAATGGGTATACTGGTTATTGATCAGCACGTAGCCCATGAGAGAGTACTTTATGATCAGTTTAGTAAAGCGGCAAAAAATAGAAAAATTGAAGTTCAACAATTACTATTCCCGCTATCCCTAGAGTTTTCACATGGCGAGTCAGAACTGCTAGGCCGTTATCAACAACGCTTGGGCGAGCTTGGACTCGAATTGGAGTCTTTTGGTAAGAATGATTTTTTATTGAGATCTGTACCTGCAATTTTAAAAAAGAATAATCACGCAGAAATTATGCGTGAAATTGTGGATATGCTTCCAACTGAAAATCATGAGGAAGTTCTAAATAATAAATTTGAAGAAATACTTATAATGATGTCTTGCCGTAACGCAATAAAAATAAATACGACATTGAACTTGAGTCAGATTAGCAAACTTATTTCTGACTTACAGGGAACTTCGATGCCATATACATGTCCTCACGGTCGTCCTATTGCGTTACTATACGAAATGGATACTATTCTAAAGAAGTTTTTACGTAAGTAATTTTTTACTCTAAGGTCAGGAATTTCTCTTTAGCGGGTTTGTTTATGGAGAGGGGGATTTACTCTTAATTGGTTATATTTTTTTACAGGTTTGTTTTGTTTAAACTTGCTATTGTTTTTATTCGTGTTGATGTTTATTTGCTAATGACTTTTAATTTTTGTGCTAAAACAGTCATAAAAAGTATCAGATAAGTATCTAATTTTTGGACATAGACTTTACTAGGCAAGCTCAACACCATTTTTTCTCAAAAATTTGTATGCTTCGTCTATCCAGTAGCGTTCTTTTTCGAGCTTGTAGTCTGGCAAGTCTTTTGATGAACCAATAATTGATTTCATCTGACTGATCGCTTCATCTTTTTCCCCACCCTTGTCAAGGAGATTTGCATAATGGTATTGAGCTTTAAAAAAATGAAATGAATTAGTTACTTCTCTATAGGTCTTTAGTGCTTTTTCATCTAATCCCGCCATTCTATAACATTCTGCTAAACCTAAAATAGCATTTCCGTAGTCATACTTTTTATCTATCTTAATTAGTTCTTCGAGTACTTCGGCACAATCGGTGAAGTTCTCCATTGCATGTAGAGACTTTGCTAGCCCATAGCGAGCTTCATTAGATTCGTCATCTCTCTGAATGGCCTCTTTAAACTGAATAACGGCTTTCTCGAATTCTTTTTGTTCGAGATAAGCATGTCCAAGTTTTTCATAATGGTAGGCTTTATTAAATTTGCCTATCATATCTTTTAGTTGGAGAGTTTCTTCAGTTTCTACATCATGAGGTTTGGTTTTGGCTTTTATTGTTTGAAGAATTGAGCGATGAGACGAATTGCTTGCTTTTGATTTAACTGTGAAATAGTAAGCTACTGCACCAACAGGAAAAAGAACCACCATAATAATAATCCATATGAAATGTTCCTTACGTTGCATGCAATCTATGCACATCCAAACCATGAAAACTAATGACAATGTTATTAAAATATCCATGTTTAAACGACTCGTTCTAAATAGTTTATTTGAGAGAGAAAAGTAATTATAAAAATTATATTCCTTTTCTTATATTAATATTATTATTTTGATCCAATACAAGAACTTTTGGAATAAATTTTTCCTGACTAGTTGCCATAATACCATAAGCTACAATGATGATGCGATCATTTATCTTGGCTAGGTGGGCGGCTGCTCCGTTTATTGATATTTTTTGTTCCCCTCTTTTACCTTGAATGGCATATGTTATAAACCGGTGTCCATTATTGATGTTGAAAACATGTACTTGTTCATACGGTATTATACCAACTTCATCCATTAGATTCTCATCTATCTCAATGCTACCTTCATAGTCAATTAGTACATCAGTTACACAAGCTCGGTGTAGTTTTGATTTTAGCATTATTTGTTGCATCAGATGCTTCCTATAAAACGGTTGTCTATAAGTCTTACACTACCAATTCTAACAGCTAGTGCTATGAGTGTTTTTGGACCTATTTTTGATTGTTCTTTAAAGTTTTCTGGATCACAGACAGAAATATAGTCGATCTTGATTCCATTATGTAGTTCAATTTTTTTTCTAATTTCAGTACGGATGTTTTCAGCTGATTGTTCACCTTTTAAAATACTTGCCTGAGCAGATTCTAGAGCTTGCGAAAGAGAACGTGCAGAACTACGGTCTTCCACTGATAAATGTCGATTTCGCGAGCTCATGGCGAGCCCATCTTTTTCCCTTACAATTGGATTACTCTTAATTAAGATTTCCATATTCAGGTCATTTACCATTGTCCGTATTACCTCTAACTGTTGCCAGTCTTTTTCTCCGAAGAAAGCAATATGTGGTCTTATAATATTGAATAACTTTAGTACAATAGTGGTTACACCACGAAAAAAACCAGACCTACTTTTCCCGCAAAGGTATTGGGTTTTATCTTCAACTTCCACAAATGTCTGAAAGTTTTCTGGATAGATATCATTTTTTTTAGGAGAAAAGAGCACGTCGATGCCAGTTTTTTTCAATATTATCTTATCTGAATCAATAATACGTGGATAAGATTCGAAATCCTCGTTTGGTCCAAATTGGATGGGGTTTACGAAAATGCTAACCACAGTGAAGTCACATTTTTCCACTGAGTTTTTAATCAAGCTTATATGTCCCTCATGCAGGCAGCCCATGGTTGGTATAAACCCCACTATCTTGCCAGTTAGATGAAGTTGGCGGCGCCACTTCTGCATCTCTGAAATAGAAGTAATAATTTTCATAATAAAGTATTGAGTTTTGGTACTTATTTATTATTTGTTACTATTTTTTTTTGATTTTAATTGTTGAGTTTTTATAGTGTATGAATGGTCTGAATTAGGAAAAATCTCTTCGCGTACTTCCTCAATAAATTGGTTTATGGCTTTTTTGGTCTCGTTGGCTAAGTTTGTGTACTGTTTTACAAATTTTGGAGTAGTGTTCACTCCTAGTCCAAGCATGTCATTGAGGACGAGAATTTGCCCGTCACATTTAATACCTGCTCCTATACCGATAGTTGGCACCTTAATGCTTTGGGTTATTTCTGCTGCTAGACCTTCATATACTCCCTCAAGAACTATCGAAAACACACCTGCCTCTTGAAGCTGATAGGCATCCTGCTTTATTTCAATAGCTTCTTTATTGTCTTTTCCTTGTATTTTATACCCACCCATTCGATTGATTGATTGTGGTGTGAGACCAATATGCCCCATAACTGGAATGTCAGCATTAGTCAAAGCTTTGATTCTTGGAACCATTCTGGCTCCTCCTTCTAACTTTACAGCCTGAGCACCAGCTTCCTTAATAAATCTTCCAGCGTTAGTAATTGCCTGCTCATTGGATGCTTGGTAGGACATGAATGGCATATCTGCCACCAAAAGTGGATTGTGACAACCTCTCCTTACAGCACAAGTATGCATAATCATTTCTTCCATAGTAACCGGAAGAGTAGTGTCATGTCCATGAGCAACCATGGCTAATGAGTCTCCCACAAGGATGATGTCGAGATCAGTTGTATCAAGTAATTTTGCAAAGCTATAATCGTAAGCAGTGAGAGCAGTAATTTTTTTCCCAGAATTTTTCTGTTCCATTATCATCGGAACTGTTTTTTTACTAGAATTCATTGTTAATGGTCTTTTAAAAAATATTTTAATGCCAAGAAACCACAGAGTTAGTAACTCATTTATTCATATTTGAGACAAATAAAAAAAGCCCGCCAACTTAATGAAGTCGGGAGGCAAATATCTTTATAGACTATCGGGGTAGAGTATGTTTTTTACACTTGGAGC
>Ga0115000_10002962_pt1 | contig 14314 bp, 8 predicted proteins | sample ArcticOcean_MG_C_6_FD_89690 | JGI IMG/M metagenome (GOLD analysis project Ga0115000, IMG submission 89690) | Marine microbial communities from western Arctic Ocean - ArcticOcean_MG_CB8_128 | ecosystem: Environmental > Aquatic > Marine > Oceanic | place: Arctic Ocean: Canada Basin | collected...
CTGCGGATGTGGATTCTTTCGTCTCATGGAATTATTATTATACGAGACTTTAAAAGAGAGTCGTATGAGGTTGAAGAATAATGTATCGCATGTATTGTGTGATCAGAGGAGGGAAAAAAAAGTAAAAGAACATGAAAATGGCAGTCAAGTCAAAACAAGTCAAAAACCTCAAAAAAGGGAAAAAAAGAACCTTGTGTTTTTTTCTCGAGCTGGAAAAGAGGAGAATTTTTGAAGGAAAAGCAGCAGTCGAAAAGCTTCGTAAAAATAAAAAAGAGAAGAGAGACGCACGAAGACAAAAACGCGCACGTTTGCTCTCTCTGTTCTCTCTCTCTCTCTCTCTCTCTCTCTCTCTCTCTGCTTCGTGAGAAAAAGGACACGCGACGGTCTCTAAAATCGGCGAGAGTAGCGCTTTTTTGTCGTCTCTCAGATGACGCTGCCTTCTTCTCCTTCGTCTGAGACGAAGACGACGACCGAGGATGATGAAAAAAATCTCGGTGCCTTTGCGCTGTTCTTGCGACGAACCGAAACAGTCTTCTCCCGGTGCTTGAAAGAGTTCGGCGGAGGTGCCTTCGTTTTACTCCTCCCGAAGAAGGCGAAAGAGGCGAGAGGAAGGATTTTGGAGTTTTTAAGAGACGCGAGGCACGACATCGACACAACCAACGAGACCAACGAACTGATGAAACAGTTCTGGACGCAAACGAGAGAGGAGGAAAAGCGCGCGGATTTTTTGCACTTTGAGAAGAAGACGAAATTTTTACGAGAAGTTACGGACGCGTGTAAAGAGATTTTGGTCAACACGGAGGTGTATTCGCAAGGAGGGAGGCAGAAAGTCGCGGTGAAAGCGCTCGAGTGTTTGTTTTTGGTGATGAATTTCGTGGAGAAGGAGAAGGTGAGAGTGAGCGGAACGAATTCGGCGACGGAAAATGTAGAGATGATGATGACATGTAGCGCGACGATGTTGAGAGATGTGTGTAAAGCGGTCGCGTTTTGCGGGAAGGATGATAGCTCGTTGGAAATTACGAGGATGGTAGTGAAGATGTTGTTGGCGTTGGCGACGAGCGAACACATCGTAAACTCGGGGATATTTCAAGGCGAAGAAGGGGAGGAGGCGTTGGAGATTTTGACTTTGCGGTTGGCGCATTCAGCAGTCGCGAGCGATGGGGACGTGGAGAGAAAAGTGGCGAAGACGGCGTTGGTGCAACACATAAATAATTGTTTCAAAAGGTGCTCGGAGGGGGAGTTTCGTAGCGCGAGCGCTGCGGGAAATATCAATACTAATGGTGATAGTTTTTTTAGCGACCAATCAGCGTTGACGTGTTTGAAGGCATTGTGTAAAATCGCATCGAGAGATTCAGATGGTACGAGCGCGACGACTTCGACGATGATTGCGGAAGAGAATGCGGATGCTAATAATAATAAGAAACTTACGTATTTTTCTGCGGCGAATGCGTTAGACGCGGACGAGTACATCCTGGCGAGTCGGTTTTTAGCCATAGATTTACTTCGACAGCTGTGCGAAGGACCAAACGCGAGAGCGTGGTTAGCAGCGTATAGAAACGAATTGAAGAAACCTTTGAGCGAGGCGTTGTTGATGAACGCGATGTTAAATCCAAAGTCCACGCTTCAAAAAGGCGGCGTCGCTGGAGTGGCTGCGGCCGCCGCGGCGACCGCGTCTGGCGCGATCAACAACAATAGCAACAATAACGCGAAAAGATTGAGTTTCGAAGGCATCGAAAGGACGCTGAATGCGTCGACGAACAGAGCAACAATCACCACGAGCACGAGTAATAACAGCAACACCATCTTGCATGGATTTAGTAACGCGACGAGGTTTCATCCCATGGCGTTAGCGTCATCGAGTTTAGCCCGAGCGACGTTTGCCGCGATTGTCTCTCGCGCAAGAGATTCGTGGAAATCTGAAATCGCTTTGATGTTCCCAACGATGCTTTTACACCCGTTGGAACGATCAAAGTCAACGCACGTGAAGGCAAAGATTGCTGCGTTAAAAACGTTACGACAAATATACGACGATCCTTCGACAGCGGCGGATGTTTTTGTGAATTACGATTGCGATCCGAGATGTTCGACAAACTGCTTCGAAAGAAGCGCCAAGGCGATTTTAGAGACGCTTAAAGTTGAACGGGAAAAGGAGCGCATTCTTGTAAAAATTAGCAGTGGTTCCTCGATCGATATCGATTCAGTTGCGGTTAGAGATGCGTCGACGCAGTGTTTAGTCGCTATCGTGCGTTCGTTGCGCGTGTGGCGCGCGAGAAATAAGGAATTAGGGGAAGATTTATTTCACGACGAGGATTCCATTGACGAAGTCGAAAGAAAAGCCTCCTCCACTTTGCGCCGGTCAGGGAGTCTTTCGACCTCGTTTGAGTTGATACCGTCCCAAAACGTCGTCGTATCTTCGAGTACCGCCGCGGCTAAACAAGATAACAAGAATCAAGCAGAATCGAACAACTCGACGACGACGACGAGGACGACGAGAACAACCCCGGGAAGCGAATCAGAAGGCGTCATCGGCGGCGGATTGCTCTCTTCCGTTCCGCTAGAAAACGTGCCTACGACGTCATCATCATCGTCAATAGCAAAGCCATCGCAAACGAAAACATTTGCAAATCTTAAGAAAGAGAAAAAATCGGTGGAGATTGCGGTGAAAAAGTTCAACAAGACGCCGACTATGGCAGTTCTGCGCGAGCACGCGCCGAGTAATTCAGTCGTGTCGGCGTCAGACGCCGCCAAGTTTTTACGGTCGGCGCCGGGTGTCGACCCGTCAGCAATTGGACACTTGCTGGGATCTAGCGATGCTGATGGCGTTGCTGTTATTCGAGCGTACCTGGAAAACTTTGATTTCACGAACGAATACGTGGATGAAGCGTTGAGGAAGTTCATGTCGACGTTTCGAATTCCCGGCGAAGCGCAACAAATCGATAGACTCACCGAATGCTTCGCGAAAAGATTTATTGAATTAAATCCAAACTTTGGTGGCCAAAAAATAGAGAAGAAAGTAGATTGCGTGACAATTATCGCGTTTGCGATAATAATGTTGAATACCGACGCGCACAATCCCATGGTGGATGTGAAAATGCGGATGTCGAGAGAGGATTTCTTGAATATGGCTTTGGATACGCCAGAAACGAGAGGTTTGGACGAAGAAATGACTCGAGGCGTTTACGATCGCGTGACGAAAGAAGAAATTATATTATCCGCGGATAAACGCGCCATTGCGGAAACGGCGCCGTCTTCCACTGCAGCTGATAGTAGTAGTACTACCACTGCAGCAGCGAATAGTGGTCTCATGAGCGACTTTGGCATATTTGGTGCGTTCAAGAAGAAACATAAAATTCTGGAAATGGAGGAAAAAATTGCCTCGGAAGAAGCGAAAGCTTTGCTGAGAGAAACTGCTCGAGCGTTCTCTGCCGTCACGACGAGATCGACAATAGCTCCTGTAGGCGCACTTTCCCCGCCGCAGCTAAAAAATGGACAAGGTAGTAATTCAGAGCTCGACGAAAGCGCGAAAAACAATAACGACAACGTATTCGTCGGCGAATCCGCCTTCCACGCGGCTGCCGAAGCCGGACTGGCGCGACCAATGTTTGAAGTCATCGGCGAAGCGCTCTGTCGCGCGCTATCGATTGCGTTTGGCCTTGCAAATGACCCAGGGCGTGCCGCTATGGCTTTGGAGTGCGCTCGTTCTGCCATGCGACTCGCTTTTGAGACGAAGCTGTATACTTTGCGAGATTTGTTTGGACAATTTTTGTGCAACGCTACGGGCGTGAGTGCATCCGACAATGATCGGGGAAACAGCAACGCTGATGATGCCAATGATAACGACGACGACGCGACGCGAGTCGATTTGAGAGCCATGCAACGCGCCGAGGCGACAAAAACGCTTCTCGACTGCGCAAAATCCGACGGCGATTTCATCAAGCTTGGTCAAAAATTTTGGAAGTCGTGTATTGATATTTGCGTCAGTTTGGAGATTGCCATGTTGGAAAATGACTCGACGGCGTTGAGAGGTGTTGCGAATGTGAACAACAGTTCAAACGGAACCGCGCAAGAATCGACGGACGGAGTTCTACCGGACAAAACGAAAGTGGAGAAGAACATCCAACGCCTTCTCGGGTTCAAAAACGTCATGGCGTGGCTCCGACCGTTTTCGAGGGAGGCCGGTTTGGAAACCGAGATAAATCCAGACGCCAAGGCAGCCATCGACGCGTGTTTCGTCAACTCGTCCACAATGGACGCGGGCGAACTCTCGCACGTCGTCGACGCGTTAATACAACGTTCCGAGCGCGATTTATGCGCCACCGAGCAAAGCGAAATCACAAAATCTCCAAATACCAGAATCGCGATGAAACGTTTGGCGGATGTCGCGCGGGCAAACTTGAACGGGAGATCTTTAGCAGCCTGGCGAAACGTCATCTGGGGACGAGCGTCCTTGCATTTAGCGACGACAGCAACTTCGTGCGTACAAATTGAAACGCTTGTAAATCGCAACGCGTGCAAAGAAGCTTCGGAGTGCCTTCGCGTCGTTGCCGAGGCTGTGCTCTTGAAAAGAGGAAGCGCGGAATCCGCGGAGTCCAAAGACAAAGATGGCAACATTACGCCCACAAAACGTAAAACCACGTTGACGAATTTGGAGACGGATGAAGATATCAACATCAGCAACGCAGACGCGGCGAGAGAAGACGCTTTGTTACCATTCTACGAAGCCATTCGAACGGTTGCAAACTCGAGCTTTCGAAACTCCGGCTTGGGTAACGAAACCGTCTTTTTCGAAATGAAGACGAGAAAAGCCGAATTTATCGTCGATCCGTTGAGACGACTGGCGGAAACTTCGAGCAATAAGTTTGGGAAATCCTGGCGAAGAGTCGCTCAGACGCTCGAAGTTGTCGCTTCAAACGCCACTCTGTCGGAATATCACGGCAACACCGAGGAGTACGACGGCAACCCGGAGGATCAAGTGAAAGTTTTATTCGCGGACTCGGCAAAAATTCGCGCGTTTGTGAGTTTTCGCAACGTCATCGTCGAAAGTGTGCTCAAAGGTAGATCAATGAAAGAAGAAGCATCAACAACGACTCCATCTACCGCGGATGGAGAACTCACCGACGACGTTTTACCGGACATTGTGGATGTTTTAGCCAAATTTCGCGACGTCGAAAAGCAATCGAAAAACGACAAAGGCGATTCCATCGTCGTTTCTGAAGCTTTGCTATCTTTACAAGAGATTATCCTTCGCGCAGATCGAAGTACGGCTCGTGGACGAAATCTGTGGAAAGTTACGACGAGATGTTTGATATCCGCGACGTTCTCTATCGAAAACACGCGGGCGACAACCGTGAGGGCGTTTGAAAGCGTCTTTGCGTCCGCGCTCAACTTTACCGCCGTGTCTCAAAACGAAAACGAGGAAAAAGCATTCTGGCAAGACGTGTGCGAAGATGCCATAGACCCTATCGTTTCGTTCACTCGTGAAGAGTATTATGGGAATCACGCGCACAAAAGTGCTCCGAAGAACGAGGGATTCTCAGAGGCGAAAGTATTTTCGTTGGCGACGTTCTTTCCTCGCTTGGTTTCAAACGTAACGTCTTCGAAAAATGTAGGGTACGATATCGTATCGATCGGTTGTGCAAATGCGTTTGCAAATGCAGACGTCGCGTCGACTTCATTAATTCACGCGTTGTCGTGCGTTGCAGCGTTTGGCACCGAGAGCACTTCCTCTCCCTCTCAAATGTTTTGGAGTTTTGCGTGCGACTTCCTGGAGAATGCGATAGGCGCGCGGAAAAAGAAGAGCGAAAGGGACGAAGTGATTTCAAAATCGCTCGTTTGTGATTTCATTCCAGAGTTGTACTCGTCGTGTGCTGTTACGGCTTCAGAAATTCGCATAGCGAACGTCGCACGGACCATTCACGTCGACGCTTTCACCTCTGCGATGGATAAGCGAGGAGAAGAGGAACACGAAGAGCTTTTATATAACTCCACGCGAGCGGTGCTCGCGACGACGACAAACGACGCGAGCGGTACGCTCACCGCATGCGAGATCGTCTTGCGATACCACTTCTCAAATAAGGGGAAGGAGATATCCTCTTTCGACGTCTCTACTCGTACGATCGCGATGTTGGCTTCAGTCGTCGACGCGTTGACGAATATGATAAAACGAAAGAAGAAGAAGAACAACGACGACGACGGCGACGGGAGAAGTAATTCAAAAACGGAAGAAGAGGAAAGCAAAGGCAGCATCTCTTCGTTGGCAAAACAAAAGAAAGAAGTTTTAGAGTTGTTCACTCCTCAATTGTCCTCGCTCGTCGCCTTGGGACGATATCCTTTGAACAAGTCCTTGCGCGATTTGTTCTCGGCGACGTTCGATGTGTCAAAATTTTAGAACGCGCCCGCGAATATAGAGGCGAAGAAGAAGAAGATTAGTTTTTAGTGGAAGTGTACACAAGTATCATTAGTCTTATAAGCACAATAACAATTTCACCTAACGTCTCAACACGTTCGTCGGCGCGTCTGGATCGTTTTCCAACGCCATCTTCGCCATGTCTTCCACCGCGCCTCGCGGCACGGACGTGAAAAACAAACTCCCACCGAACAAGACGAACAACAACAACGAGATCCCAGCGGTGCCGAGCGGGCCAACGTTCCCGCCTTCCGCGGTATCAAACCCGGGAACAATCGGTACTGGGCCTTCGTTTCGTCCGGAATCAAACCCGAACGGGTCCGATTTCTTCGGAGGAACTGACGACTGTGGTTCTCCTTCTTTCTCTTCTTCGCCGCTCGTCGCCGTCGTCGTCGTTCGATTTTCCCGCATTTTTATTCGTCTGATTAGTATTCGCGTCCTCGACGACGACGCGAAAGGAAACCTGCCGCAAAGGGTGGTGGTCGCTCTGCTCGTCGTCGTCGTCGCCAACATCTCTCTCTGTTCTATTTCCGCGCGAGCAAAGTGTGTGTGTGTGTCTGTCTGTCTGTCTCTCTTTAAAGTGGTGTGAAGAACTTGACACCAAAGAACGACGAAAAAGTTTTGTACACCGTGACGTTGGTCGTTTGGATGCAGCTCGTACGAATTCGTGGTGCTTTCTGGTGCCAAGTCGGACTCGGATTATGATATTTGTATTCCTCTGCCAAAAATGTCTGCTTCTTTGAACATTTTTCCCAAAGGGTTGGGCCCCCAAGAAAGAGGGTAAGGAGCTCTTTTTCCACCCGTTTTACGCCAAAACATATACACGTAATTCTACATCACACACCATGTTCGCTGCCACTAACGTCCAACAAACCGCCTTCGTCGGCAAAGCCGTCGCGATGAAGTCTCGCACCATGGTACGTCACGAATCAGTTTTAGAATACATTCGCGTCATCGTTTAATGCTTTCTTTCCGGAGCAGCGAGCGCGCGGATTTCCGTGATGGATTTTTCCTTTTTTTTGGATGGATTTTTCCCGATGGCTTTCCTCCTCCTCCCGCTCTTTTCGCCGGTTCTGTGAAAGAGAAAGAATTTTTCGCTACACGCGGTGTGTGTGACCACAGAGCGTTTGCGCCGCGCGAAGCACCGCGAATCGCGAATAGTAAACGCGTAATGATACTTTCGCCGCGGACATTCGTTTCGCGCGTTTCGTTTCGCGCGTGTGCGAGAGGAAACGAATTTCGAACCACCATTTTCTTCGGTGTCGTCGTGTTCCGGCCTTGTCTATCTCCGCTTTGACACCAACGAGGGAGAGAAACGACGACGACGATTAGGGTTTAACCCTAAATGGTCGGTCGCAAAAATTTAGTCTACTTACTAACAATCAAAATTCTTCTTCAATTCTTCTTAAAAATACTAACAGAAAGTGCAAAGAGGCATGACCATCATGAACTTCACGGTCACTTTGGAAACCCCGGAAGGTGCCCAAAAGATTGAATGCGCGGACGACACCTACATTCTCGACGCGGCTGAAGAAGCTGGCATTGACTTGCCGTACTCCTGCAGAGCGGGCGCGTGCTCTTCGTGCGCGGGTAAGGTTGTCGCGGGTACCATCGACCAATCCGACCAATCCTTCTTGGACGACGACCAAACCGGTAACGGCTTTGTGTTGACTTGCGTTGCGTACCCGACCTCGGACTGCACCATCAAGACGCACATGGAAGAAGAACTCTATTAAATTAACATTCAAGTAAAAAACTAACGGGTAGTTTTTTATAGCTAAGAGGGAGTTATTAATAAAATAAAAATACGACGTCTGCGTTGTGCTGAAAGGAAATACAGTGTATGCCTAAGATACCTCTTTTAATTGTCGTTGTTCGTGTGATTGTTACAAAAAACGCTCATCTTTTCTCTCTTTCTCTTTAAGTAGTAATTCGGAAGACCGACCGATGAAAAAAGAATTCCGTACGAGTATTTTATTACTTGTCGTTTTCGTCCACCGTGCTTCCGATATCGGTTATTTTCAACAAAATTTTCGTCTTTCTGTGCTTCTCGCACGCGTGCTCCAAAGCTTCGTCAAACTCAGTCGATAATTCGTACTCGGTGTACTCGACCGCGATTTTGTTCGCGTTGACCAACTTTGCCAAAGTTTCCATCATTTTCGGCGTCTTCTTCTTGTTTTCCTTCATCCAGTTTCTCAGCGAAAACCCGCGCACGATCAAACCTTTACCGACCCAATGATGCCACGGAAACGTCGCCGCGCGACCAGATGCGCACGCGTAGACGATGAGAGGACACCCTTGGTGCAAGGTTTCCGCTAAGCGTACGGCAGAAATACCCCCGACGCCGTCTAACGCCAATCTCGGTTTCGCGAAGAGGCGTTTTTCTTCCAACTCGGCGCCCAAATCGCCCTCGTCTTTGAAGACTTCAATCGCGCCTAAACTTTTGAGCCACTTCACGGTTTTCTCGAAGCCTGGATGCGCGCGACAGACTAAAATCGGACGTAATTTGAGCATACTCGCGAGTTGACAGACCACCGTGGCGATTAAGGAGGTACCGGCGTTCAGAATAACCGCATCGCCTGGTTTCAACGCCCCGAAATCTTCCAACAAACGATACGCGACGCACATCTCTCGCATCATCGCGCAATGGTTTTCCGACGTCATTTCTTTCGGAATCTTGATCAAATCTTTTTCTTTCCAGACAGCCAAGGTTCTCCACGTGCCAAGATTTGGAACGTACGGAATGACCCAATCGCCTTCGGCTAAGGACTTGACGCCGGCGCCAACTTTCACCACGGTGGCTAAACAATCCGAGCCTGGGATCTTGCGTTCGTTCGATTCGTTCATGTTGTTCTCGAAAGCGCCTTTTCGCGGGTTCAACATCGAATCTTTATGAACGTTCGCATCGGATGCGTTGTTTCCATAATTGGACGTAATGAACGACATGTGGTCTTCGTAAATATCGTGCGCGTTCATCGGCGCCACGCGAACGCTCACTAAAACTTCGCCCCACTGTAAAGTCGAGGCGATTTTCGTCGTTTCAACTCTCAAAGCCTCCTTCTCGTGCCCGGCGACGACTTTCTTCCCGGCGGGTTGATTCACCTCGTACGCTTTAATCTTCGGCAACTGCACTTCATCGTACGATCCTTTCACGACGCCGAACTGATTGATGATATCGTCCACGCCAAACGAGGCGACCGAATCGCCCCTGGCTCGCATAAACGCTTCGAATCCAGACGTGTGCGACCCTTTGTTCTTCTCCACGGTTTGAATCGCTTCTGCGACGGACTCTTTCCGCTGGTTCTCCTCGTTCAGTTTATCGCGAAATACGCCGCCACCGAAAGAATCTAACAACTCCTCCTCGACCGATTTCGAGTACGTCCCGGTCGAGTCGTATTGTTTGCGCTTGTCGGTATCCGAGAGAACGTCGTAGGCGCGTTGGATCAACGCGAACGTCTTCGCATCGCCGCCTTTATCCGGGTGCGCTTTGGTGATTTAGTTCCGGTACGCTCGGCGAATCTGTTGATTTTTCAATGGAATAGAATAGGGAGGGAGGAGAAAGTGTGCGTCAGTGCGTCTTTGAGAGAGAGAAACAGACGAGCGTGTCCATCGGTTTCATCTTGAGATTTAAAAAAACGCTCAAGAGACTTTTCGGATTCTCAAAAATCCAATTTTGGAGTGAGCTCCTCCTCTCATACCGCGTCGTCTTTGCAGAAAAGAAGGATATTAAAAGATATCTTTCTCTCTCTCTCGTCGTCGTCGTCAGGATCGGATTCGCGCCTCCCGCGCGTCATCATTGTTGCGTTCGCGCGATGATGATGATGATGAAAAGTTTTTTGCGAGAAAAAAAACGAAAGAGAGATCAGAGAAGACACGTGCGAGATTTAGATATTAAAAAAGAAAGAGAGATATACCTCGATCGACGTCGCCGTGTTCTCCACGTTCAAAGCGCCGTACAGATCCGGACACTCGTCCTCTTCCTCCGCTGTTCTTCTGTTTTGCTCCACCATAATGTTTTAAAAACTGTTGTTGTTGTTGTTTTGTTGTTCTTGATCGGTGGGTGTAAAATGCAGATTGACTGTGACGTTTTTTTTTTCGTCTAAAAATCAAGCGTTTTTGCCCTTTTTTTTCCCACTGGTCGTATCTTTCTAAACCACTACTCAGAAAAGGGATTTCCGGACACTTACGCAGCGAGACAGACACAGAGAGAGAAGAACGTCCTCTCGTTTTTATAACACGCGGAGTCAAAGTGTTTTGTTTTTGGGTTTCTGCTGCGTGTTGCTTTGGGAGTACGTGTTGTATATCATAAAAGAGCGGAGAGGTTGAATACCGCCGAGAGATAATATTCCATTTTTGAATTATTCCATTTTAGTATGTAGTTGTTTATGAGCACGACGACGAGCATGGCAAAAGCAACGGATAATAATACTAATAATAATGATAACAGAAACGACGACGACGTGGAGAAACACTCCTCCACGGGTGTTTCTCGGGCGTCGTACGGAGACATTTTTCGAGCGTTCATCTTGATGGGCTGGACGGCGTTCGGTGGGCCAGCTGCACACATTGGCATTTTCCAAAAAGTCTTCGTCGATGGTAAAAAATGGATTTCGAGCACCATTTTCGCGGAATTGTTGAGTTTAGGCCAGTGCATGCCCGGACCGACGAGTACGCAAGTCAGTTTTGCGCTCGGCGTGACGCAGAGAGGCGTTCTCGGTGGCCTCTTATCGGGAGGTTTGTTTCAATACCCAGGATTGATTTTGATGACTTTAGCCGGGGCGGGCGCGGCGGAGGCGCTGACGAACCCGTCGAGCTTTTTGAAAGGGTTAGTCAGTGGTCTCTCCGTGGCTGGCGTGGCGTTAGTAGTGGACGCGGCGGTGAATTTGTCCAACGGGCAGTGTAATAAGAATAACATGACGAGACTGTTGGGACTAACGAGCGCGTGTTTCGCGTATTATTACAAAACCGCGTGGCTGTTTCCGTTGCTGATTGTTTTTGGCGGTTTGGTGAGTTATTTCTTCGGCGCGGATAAAGATATCGCGGAAAGAAACGAACAAGACGACGAGGTGGCGAGTTACGGGGCTACTAAAATCGTTGGCGGTTTCTTGATTCTTTCCTGGGCGATCGTGTTGGTGCTCATGGTCACCGTCGCGAGTCAAACGAATTACGATTCGAATCAGTATTCGCACTGGTTTGCGGCGTTTTTTAGAACTGGGAGCATAATCTTCGGTGGCGGACAGGTTGTGTTACCTCTGTTGTTAGACGATGTCGTTTCGTACGATTCGAGTCAGCCGGATAACATCGCTACGAACAGTTGGGTTACCGAGGACCAGTTTTTCTCCGGATTGGCGCTCGTGCAAGCGTCTCCGGGGCCGATGTTTAACTTTGCCGCGTATTTAGGTGCCGTGATGGCGCAAAGAGCCGGTAAAAGCGTCGTCGCTGGAGCGTTGACGTGTTGGACAGGCTTATTCGCCCCGGGTGTGACGTTAATTTTCGGCGTCTTGCCGTTTTGGGGTTACATTCGAACGTTTCAAGCGTACCAAAAAATGCTACCGGGTTTGAACGCCAGCGCGGTTGGTTTAGTCGTCGCCGCAGCGGTGCAGATGTTTTTGAAAGTCAGAGAAAACTCGCCGTTTCCGAAATTTGCCGTAGTCATCGGTATGTTGACCTTATTCGGAACGAGGTACGTGAAAATGCCAAATCCAAAGTTGGTCGTTTTACAAGCGCCTCTCGTCGTCGCTTTCGGAGGTCTGCTGGGGATACTCGCTTGGGCGACTGGTTGCGATTAAAGTCAAGTAGTAATAGCAGTAGTAGTAGGGATGATGTGTATCGTCTTGCTAGTAGTAATGATGTACTGGCAATATCAGGCCAACGCGTATTTCTTCTATTTCTTCTATCATCATCATAAACTCACAACATCAACAACAGCGTCATAATGCTCCCCTAGCGTGTACGATTCTTTCATAAACGCCACGCGCAACGGAAACGACGATCCGCCTTTTTCCTCTTCTCCTTCCCCACCGCTGCCAACACCCTCGACGACCATCTTCTCCACCTCTCCACCTGGCCTGACTTCAAAAACCTCCACGTTCCTCCGCAACGCTCTCGCAATGGCTAACATCTCCACGTGCCCGCCCCACTCGGCTGTCGATCCCACCTTTTCGCAATACTTTTCGTACGATCCAGCCTCCTCCATCTCCACGAACGCTTCGTACTCTTCTCTGTTCTTCAACATCTCGTCCTTGCACATCGTCCTCACTTCCCCGTACCTACTCTCCTCTTTCATCTCATCCACTTGTTCGGCTACCGCGCGATACAAACAGTGCCCGTCCGCTTTCACCTCCCTCAGCGTCAAATCCAACGCCTTCAGCGCTCGCCGCATCGCTTCTTCTTCGATTTCTTTCTTGGACGGTCCAGACTCGCGAAGTTGCGCGCGTTCCATCTCGATCGCTAATTCTCTCGCCTTTTCCTCCGCCGCTTTCTTTTCCCGTCGCTTCTGCGCTTTCGTCGGACCACCTTGTTGCTGTTTCCTTTCCTCGCTCGCTTCCTCTTTCACCGTTTTGCTCTCTTCTTCTTCCTCCTCCTCGCCACCACTGCTAAGAGCGTCTGGCGTCCCAAACACCCTCCTCTCCAACTTATCTTCCTCTATCAAGTGTCTGTCCGTGACTTTCCCTTCCTCTATCATCGCTTTCGTCTTCGCTTGCTTCATCCCGCTTTGGAAAAACTTCTGGCAATACTCCCGAACGCTTTGTAACTCTCTCGCGTGTCTTTGTCTCATGCCATCGAGTGTTTCTTTCTCTACATCGATCGGTGTGCCGTTCGCGTCGGTTGGCGTGCATTGGAAAAAACCATCATCATTACCGTTACCACCACTGGTGTTCTTCTTCTTTTTGCCCATCGTCTGAGCTTCGTAAACCCGCTCTTAGTAATGGAGTTTTTGGGGAATTCCCCACAAGAATAACTGGGAAAAGACACTTATGTAAAAGATATGAACGTGGTCTTCGAACCCGTCGGGATCGGCGAATATTTAGAGAACTTTAAGAACAACAGCAACAAAAACAGCGACGCTTTATATAATTCGGACGACGACAGAGAGGAGGAGCGTCCAACGACAACAGAAACAACAACAAAAGATGAAGAAAAATTCAAAATTGGAGAACATGTGGAAGCGGAATTCTACGCGCTCAAAGTCCGGAACGAAGCTCTCGAACAGACACTCACAGTCGCACAGAAGAAGGAAAACGCGATGTCGATTGAACTGGAGCATTTTGTGCGAGAAAAAGTGGAGAGAGATGCGGTTATTGAGCGGTTGAAGATGGAAATGGAAACGTCTTGCTCCAATACCATTCGAAAGGAGGAGGAGAGGAAAGCTTTATTACGCGAGAAGACGAAGAAGGTAAAGAAGACAAAGAAAGCGAAGAAGACGAGTTTTGAGGAAAGTTTACGTTTGCTGGAGAAAGCGACGAGCGCGTTGGAGTTGGCGAAGACAGAGAACGAGTCGTTACGGAAGCTGCTGAAAGAGAAAACTTTGAAGACGACGACGAAGAAGAAGACAAAAGAGACCGACAAGCGGCGAAGAAGAGAGCGTCTTCGGACGACGACGCCTTTGCCGGAAACGCCACCGTTCGCGAAGCAGTTTTGGAGCTATAGAAACGACGAGAGGAGACGATTGCACGAGGAAAATAAGGTGCACCATCATCCGCTTCAGTTTTCGGATGACGACGACGATGATTCTTATTCCGATGATGACGACGACTTCTACTCGGACGAGGACACCTCCTCGGAGGAAGAATCATCATCATCGTCGTCATCAGAATCATCATCATCATCGTCAGAAGAAGAATACGATGAAGAAGAAGAGGAATACCAACGCGACGCCACCAACAACACCAGTTATTCCTCCATCGA
>Ga0115000_10002964_pt1 | contig 14311 bp, 14 predicted proteins | sample ArcticOcean_MG_C_6_FD_89690 | JGI IMG/M metagenome (GOLD analysis project Ga0115000, IMG submission 89690) | Marine microbial communities from western Arctic Ocean - ArcticOcean_MG_CB8_128 | ecosystem: Environmental > Aquatic > Marine > Oceanic | place: Arctic Ocean: Canada Basin | collected...
AATGGATAATTTTAATAAATTTAGACATCTTGCAATGGACCCACGTAACGGAAATTATGATATAGGAATTTTTCAAACTGTAAGTATATATAATATATGTGATGTATTAGAACTAACTAAATATGTACACGACTTTGTAGATCATAAAATGCCAATACATTATAATATGGTATTTACTCCTGCACATAACTCTCCTAAAGCATTACCTAAGGAAGCAAAGCAGGCACTAACAGAGCAGTATAAATTTGCTCCTGATTTTGTACAACCAATTTTAAATTTCATGAATGAAGAAGATTATAACGAAAGTGCATTATTTACTTTTATTCAAATGACCAAATTTAGTGATGCATATAGAAAAGAAAATTTTGTGGAAACATTTCCGCAATTATACGAATATTTAAAGGATAAATGGGATGAATGATTACTTAGAGAGCAAAACGTTTTGTCCATATCCTTGGATATCTGTAATGACTCAACCAACCGGAACTGTTAGTTGGTGTTGTGTTGCACGTGATAATTTTAAGAACGATGATGGAAGTATGGTAGACTTAAATAGAGGACACAAAATAGAAAGTGTCTGGAACAGCAACCATATGAAAAAGATTCGTAAAGATATGGTTGAAGGTGCAATAGTAAAAGGCTGTGAACATTGTTACGATTTAGAGGACATGGGTTTTCCAAGTTACAGAACAAACTATATTAGAGATTGGTTTGAGTACAGCGGTAAAGGTGAACAAATACATGATATTATTGAATCAAGTATTAATAATGATTACCATGTAGATACTGCACCAATGTATTTAGACTTTAGACTTGGCAATATGTGTAACCTAAAATGCAGAATGTGTCAGCCTCAAAACAGTTCACAAATACAAAAAGAATATGCCAAGATAGAGGCAAGTGATCCTACATCAGCACAGTTTATTAAAGATAATTTTACTTGGGGACAATTTGTAGGAGACTTAACTAATTGGGAAGATGATCCTGACTTTTTAAGACAAGTAGAAGAGTGGTTACCAGGTGTATGTAAACTATACTTTACAGGTGGCGAACCTACTATTATAGAACGTGTATATTGGATAATGGAAAAATGTGTAGAGATGGGCATTGCTAAAGATATTGACTTAGTGTTTAATAGTAACATGACTAACATACAAAAACGCTTCTTAGACCTTGTTGAGCAGTTTAAAAGTGTATTAATGTGTGTAAGTGTAGATGCTTATGGACATGAAAACGAATATATCAGAGGGGCAAGCCATTGGAAACAAGTTGAAAAGAACTTGAGAAAGTATTGTGCAAGTGATGTCATTGGTACGTTGTTGTTTTCCCCTGTTATACAAATTTATAATGTCTTAACTATTACAAAATTACTTGACTTTATTGAAAGTTTAGAAATAGAATATGGTAGAGAAATATTTGTTACATTTTTAATATGTGATTACCCAACAAGTTTAGACTTTAGGAATTGCCCTGATCAAGTTAGAGAAGTTGCCGCTGGTAGATTAGAACAATGGTTAAAAACAAGTAAAGTACTTGTTAATAGACCTGAAAATGTACAGTCAATTAATGCCACAGTTAAAGCACTAAAAGAAAATCGTAAAGATAACTGGCGCAATGAATTAATTACTTTTGGAAAATATACAGATTTATTAGATAAACAGAGGGATGAATCAATGGAAGAAGCATTACCAGAATTATGGAGGTTAATGTATCATGCAAATAGGTAGATTATTTTATTATGGAGATAGTTACTGTGCAAGTGGTGACGAAGGATCCTATCAGGATATTTTAGAAAAAGGCGGCCATCAAGCAATGCGTCTTGGAAAAAGAGGGTCTGGGCCGTTAGAAATGTTTTCTTTCTTACAAGACCATAATGTATTATATGATTCTCTTGAGAATGATTATGCAGTAATAATGTATAGTGCATACGATAGACAAATTGATAAGTCTGGTTTTTCAATGCCAAACGTAAACAGCATAAACGAGATTATGGATCCGTTTATATCACAAGATTACATTAAAGCATTACAGGGTTACTACAAACATTTATTTAACGAGCAACAATGGCTTACAATGTTTGATGCAACTGTATTAGCCACCAGAGCATTCTGTATGGCAAATAATATAAAATTTATTGAATTTTGTTGCTTTGAGTTTGAAGCAAAGAGAATAAAGATGGACTTTTCGTTACATAAATGGACTGCAGAAGGATATGAACAGACTAAAAAAGATGGGTTTGATGATGCTGACATTCAGAAATTTCAAAATCACATGAGTCCTGAGCAAAATAAAGTTTTTGCAAACTTAATTATAGAAAAAATAACAAAGAAGTATGGCACCGGAGAGGCAACCGAAACACAGAAACTGTCAGACTTACAGCTCGGCGATGATCGATGGGACGCTTAATAAAATGATTTATTCTTTTGGCGACAGTTATTCAGCATACAGTAAATATGTATTTCAAGGGCGTGACCCGGTACCAGGTGTTGATGCATCATTACAACCGGATTTAAAAATTAAAAGTACAATGAGTTATTTAGATCATCTATCCGACTTAACAGGACAAGCAATTGGACATTTAGGTTGCCCGGGCAGAGGTCCACTTGATATGGTAGATCAACTACATAACATAGACAAAACAGTATTAACAAGCAATGATATTTTAATATTTTGCTGGAGCGGTATGGAACGTGATGTTGACAAGTGGGGTGATCCTTATTTAGATCCTGCATTTGATAACACCAGATACGAAGGCAATGATATGCAACGTTACAAAGATGCTGTAACTTTATATCATTTATTTTTAGCATCTCCTTTACAACACAGGCAAACATTTAATTCATGTTTATATGCTATAGACGGAATGTTACAAAGTATTCCTGCAAAAGTAGTACATTTATTTTGTTTTAATAATGAGTTAGATGCAATACGCAAACATAACTTACATAACATACAAAATGGTTATGTAGAAACTAACTGGAACTTATACGACCATGCCCATAGTTTTGATGACTACGGACCAAACGGCGGCGCAGATCTTGATTATCCGAATCATTATTCACCAAAAGGCAGTATTGCATTAGCAGAACACATACATGAAAAAATTACTAACTAACGGTTGTAGCCACACAGAAGGTAGCGAGTGCAACGTTTCATTTGGCGACTTTTTTACTAACTATGAACATGTAAACATAGCAAAAGGTGGTGGTGGTAACGAACGCATACTCCGTACTACTATGGAATATTGCGAAAATAATAAAGTTGACTTAGTTATAATTGGCTGGAGCACTCATGAACGTTTTGAGTTTGCATGGAAAGATGAACGTAGAGATTATACGTTATATAAGCAATCGGATGATGCAGACTTACAAAAATTTTATAGATATGCTGACTTACATTTAGCAGATTGGAATATAGGACTTGACAATACTATTACTTATATGTTATCATTACAGACATATTTAGAATCTAAAGGCATTGAATTTATCTTCTGTAACATGTTTAATAGCATACCAGAAGACTGCCAGAACAAACTGTGGAACAGTATAGATACAAGTAAATACTATAAACCCCATGAAAGTTTTATTGAAAACTATATGGTTAACTTTCCTAAAGGATTTAGTGAAAGTAAGCACATTACCGATGAAGGTTTGTATAAAAAAATAGCAGACAATTTAAAAGAAATGTATGAATGGAGATACTATACATGAGTAACAATATGAAAAAACAACAACGTGAAATGACTGACCTAAACCATGACGGACAAAGCGATAATGCAACAGGAAATTCAGATCCAGAAAACAACCATGATGTTGATCTAACATTAACCCCAGATGAAGAAAAAGCACTTAAAGAAAAAATAGAGCAACTTCGTAAAAGAGACCCGTTTATATACAGATGAGAATACTTGGATTAAGTTTTGGTTTCCACGATGCTGGAGCATGTATGCTTCAGGATGATACAATTGAATTCGCGGGCCATTCAGAAAGATACAGCAAACAAAAAAATGATGCGTGGATTAATCATGACCTTATTAATGCGGCCATTGAAAAGGGATTGCCTGATGTAATTATATTACATGAAAAAGCATGGGCTAAACGTTTGCGTAATGTGTATGCCGGTAATTGGAGAGCTCTTAGAGAGCCTACACAGAGACAGTGGATTAAAAAGTTTTATCCTCAACTTGCAGGCATACCAATTAAGGATTATTGGCACCATGAAACCCATGCAAGTGCAGGTGTACTAAGCAGTGACTTCGACGAGTGTGCTGTAATGGTAATCGACGCAATAGGCGAATTTGATACAGCAAGTATATGGCAGTGGAAAGAAGGAAAATTAAAAAAATTACATAGTGTTAAATTCCCAAGCAGTTTAGGATTGTTTTATAGTGCTGTTACACATCACGTTGGATTAAAACCAATGGAAGATGAGTACATACTAATGGGTATGGCGGCTTACGGCAAAGAAGAGAACTGGAAACCGTTAAGTAAAAAGATGGGCAAGAGATTTTTCCATCATAAACATCCTTGGATTAGTCATAAAAATACCATAACAACTTCAGTTAATCTACAACGTGGGTTACCTAAAGGTAGTTTTGTAGGAGTTGACGATTTTGATATGGCCGCGGCCGCACAAGACCAAGTAGAACAACGTATAAATGCGTATGCCGAATACGCCAAAGAAATTACTGGAAGTAACAACTTAGTTTATATGGGCGGAGTTGCTCTTAACTGTGTTGCTAACAGTATGCTGACAGATAAATTTAAAAACATTTTTATAATGCCAAATCCAGGCGACTGTGGAAGTGCATTAGGAGGCGCCGCACTTGAATTATATAACACTACGGGAGACCGTATCAACTGGCAAACACCTTACTTAGGACACAATATAGAAGGCAAGTATCCAATTAAGAAAGCATTAAAAAGTTTAAAAGCAGGCGAGCTGTTTGGAATAGCAAATGGTAAAGCAGAATTTGGACCACGTGCATTAGGCAATAGAAGCCTATGTGCTGATCCAAGAGGGACCGAAGTTAAAGATAAAATGAATGTAATTAAAAATCGTCAAATGTTTAGACCTTTTGCACCAATGATTTTAGAAGAACATGTACATGAATATTTTGAAATGCCAGGAGGTATTTCACATGCTCCATACATGCAGTATGTTGCAAAGTGTAAAAAGCCAGAAGAATTTCCTGCTATAATACATGAAGACGGCACCAGCCGTGTTCAAACAGTTAGAAAAACAGAACATCCTGACTTGCATAATCTTTTAACAAAGTTTTACGAAGAAACAGGCTGTCCAATGTTGCTTAATACAAGTTTAAACATTAAAGGACAACCCATCGTTAACGATGAAGAAGATGCTAAAGCCTTTGCCAAACATTATGGGGTAAAGGTCCATGTCAGAGACTAATTGGCGTCACATCCAACTTAAACTCGAAGGCAGATGCACATACTGTTCCGGAGAGTTACCTAATCATAAAGGCGTATGTCCTGTATATGGAGAAGAACTTCATAAAAAATGGCAAGGAATTAACGAAGGGTTAGATGCAATTGACAAAAATATAGCAAAGGTTATAAAAAATGTTTGATATATTTTACATTGGCGAAAATACACAATTAAAAGAAGACTTTCCTTTTGCAAAACAAGTTTCTAATGTTGGAGAAGTAAAACCTAATACTAAAATGTTTTGGCTTGTTGAGCCTAATATACAAATCATAGACTCAGACGTATTTGATTACAGACCTGAAACTTATGATATGGGCTATACACATGTATGGAAATGGGATAGTAAAAACTACGGTGGCGTAACGTTACTACCTAAGGCTAAATCAGAAGGCACAAAAGAAGTAAATAGAGTAGTTAGTAAGAAAGCATTTACAAAATTATACACCACTAACCCCGGAGACTACTTTGATACTAATCCTTATTCTAATTTTGTATGGTGCATTGACCAAGAATACAAATTAGACTCTAATATTAATTGGGCACCAGATAATTTTGAGCCTAACTTTATACACAGTTTTCATTTACGAAATCAATTAGAGCATAAGTATCCAAAAGACGAAGGCGGTATAAAACTATATCCTCGTAACTGGAAAGAGTGCGATATAAAATACCATACGTTTCTTGATGCAAGTGTGCAATATCCTATTATGCTTGTTAAAGATGTTGAAAACTATAGACAACGTAGTAGTTACAACGACGATTATGTTTGGATTATTGATGCAAAGCACTATGTAAATTTATCGACTATTGATTGGGTACCTAACCCATTTGAAGATAAGATGATACATGTATTTAGAATGCCGTATCAACTGCAAGACCAGTATCCACAAGCAATGGGCGGTATTAGACTTGTTCCTACAGACTGGCGTAATGCAGAAGTTAAAATACATCCTGATTGCCCTATAGAGGACGAAACATATGATGTTTTCTATGTTGACGATGATGAATTTACTGCTGATACATACAGCGAGTATGCTGAACGTAGTAAGACTGATTGGTTCTGGATAGTAGACCGAGAGTTTCAGTTTAATGGTAAACTGTTATACGTTCCTACTACACATGAACGAGAATATATACATGTATTTAAAATACCAAATCACTTAGAAGAACGTTACCCTGCAGAATATACAGATGCTTGGGATAATCGTTGCGGTGGTGTTAGACTTGTAAATAAAAACTTTGATATGACTAAACATAAGTATCAAGCAAATGTTGTGCCAGTAAGGTATGATGTTTTCTATATAGACACACCGTCTAACTTTGATGCATGTATCAAAAAAAGCAGAACAAAAATGTGTTGGGTAGTTGATGCCGAACATTCTATTAGTAGTGTTTTTAAATATGTTCCAACAAAAGATGAACAAAAATATTTACTTAATTTTAAAGTAACAGATCAATTACAACATAAGTATCCTGAAAAAGAAGGCGGGATATATCTTGTACCAAAATCTCACAATACAAATACATCTAAAAAATATAAAGGTGCATTACAACAGCACAAAAAAGAATATCCTATACTGTTTGTTGACGATGTAAACGACTACAGTATTGTAACCGAAGATTGCTGGCTAATAGATAAAGAATATCAAATTGATGACGACATAGACTGGTCGCCAAATACATTTGACATTAGAAGTGTACATTCATTTCATGTTCCTAATCAGTTAAAACATAAATATCCTGAAGCAATGGGCGGTGTTCGTTGGGTACCAGTGGACAGAAATAAAGATATAGTTATACATAACGACTTACCTGTTAAAGCAAAACGTTATCCAATAAACTTTGTACTTGATCCTAACGATTACTCACAAGCAAAAGGTGAGTGTTGGTTAATAGATGGCGAATATATTATTGATCAAGACATAGAATGGCTACCAAGTAATTTTGAAAAAAGTTTTATACACACATTCCATGTTGACGGACAACTTGAACATAAGTATCCTGAAGCAACTGGAGGAATTCGTTGGATTCCTCTTAATTGGGAAACAGCGGAAACAAAAATACATGTTGAATCACCATTTAGTAAGCCTGTGTTTGAACAATATAGTACCGAGGAAGAAGGCAGAGAACTTACTACCAAAGACTGGTTCTGGGTAGTTGATAAGAACGTTGATGTATTACCAGACTTTGACTTTAGTTATGTGCCTACTGTATGGGATAGCGGTAAGAAACATGTATGGCAAAAACTAAATCCTGTTACAGGAATACAGTATGATTACGGTGGAATTAGTTTATGTCCTAAAGAAGCACAGACAACAGGTAGGCCAAAATACATACGTGAACCTGCTTGTACGCAATGTAAATATCCAGTATACCACTTACAGCCTGAAGACCACAATCACCGCTTAAACGACGCCTACGTGCGTCTAAGCAACCAATATACCTCGGATATGTATTGGGTAATAGACACATATACGCAGTTAGATCCTAATTTTAAGTTTGAATTTTACCCTACACAATGGGACGTAGATAAAGTACATGTATTTTTAAATGAGGATAACGAGTTTAGAAATGTACGTTTAGTACCAAAAGAAACCTTTTTAAACACCGAATACACAGACAAAGAGATTGCTAACAACACGTTTAGCAAGTTAAAAGAAATAAATACTATAGCAAGTTTACGTCCTAAATGGCCTATAATCCACTTGCATAGTTTAGAAAAGAAAGAGTTTACTAACGCGATAAAGGATATTCAAACCCCCTTTGTTTGGACAGTAGACCCAGATATTAAAGTGGACTTAGCATTATTAGATAAAGGTTTTATGCCTGCAATAACTGACATACAGAAAGTACACGCATGGCAAAAGACTAATGCAATAACCGGAAAGGTACATGCATATGGTGGAGTTAGACTGTGGCCTACAAATGCTGATTACTCTACAATTAAATCCGATGAACTAAAACTAAACAGGTTAAAAAACTTACAATATGTAAAACAGCCTGCATCAGTATCTAATACTTTTGATGTTGTATATCTTAGTTACCATGAGCCATTTGCCGATTTGAGATTTCTTAAATTACAAGATCATATTAGACAATTAGATGCAACAGTAAATCTATTATGGATTAGAGATATAGATGGAATTTTTGAGGCACACAAACAAGCATCTAATAGAGTACAAAGTAAAATGTTTTGGGTAGTAGATGCCGATGCAATTGTAGAGGACGACTTCCATTTTGATTACATACCTGATGCATATGACGAAGAAGTTGTACATGTATGGGCAAGTAAAAATCCTGTTACAGGCGAAGAATACGGTTACGGTGGTGTTAAACTATTCCCAACGCAGATGGTTAGAAATGCAACTACATGGGGTATGGACTTTACAACAGGACTTAGTAAAAGGTTTAAGTCGCTTACTAACATTAGTTGCACAACAAAATTCAATACAGACGCTTACAGCACATGGCGTAGTGCATTTAGAGAATGTGTTAAACTAACACTCAACGATGATGCTGACAGCAAACAACGATTAAACAGTTGGTTAAATCCTTTAGCAGATGCAGAGTTTGTTAATGATGCTAAGTCTGGTGCACAGGCAGGAAATAAATTCGCTATCACACATAAAGATAACTTAAAAGAGTTAAATAAAATTAACGACTTTAAATGGTTAGAAGAACAATGGAATCAATAGAACTTAACGACTGGAATGATGTATCAAACTATATTGATAACGGATTCTTAACGATTAAACCCAGCTGGTTCGAACATATTATACAGCACCAAGGATCATATCCGCGTGATGCATTTACTAAAGGACAGATGGCAAGTAAGAGTTGGCTGTTAGGCGAACTGTACAAAATAGTACCTCTTAAACCGCATGTAACCGTCTGTATGCTTGGATCTTGGATTGGAAGTATAGTTGACCCACTACACAGAGCATTGACTATACAACGCATTTACGGGCTGGATATGGATGCAAATGCAGTCGAGTTATCAGAAAAACTTAACCAAAAGTATGTACAAGACAACTGGAAATTTAAAGGTGTTGTTGCTGATGTGTCTAATTTAGATTCAAGTAATATGCAGTTTGAAACAAGCGGTGAACTTATTACAGTTAAACCTGATTGGATTATTAATACCAGTTGCGAACATATGGACACCAATTGGTTTAAGTCTGCAGACAACGATCAACTTATTATTATGCAGTCAAACAACTCGTCAGACTTTGACGGACATATTAATCCGTGTAAGGACATAGAAGATTTTAGAATTAAATATCCATTAGAAAAAACACATTATGTAGGACAATTAGTAACACCTGCATACACACGATTCATGCAGATAGGTTATAAATGAAAAACTTATGGAGACTATGGGCTAAAGCCATAGGCGAGAAAGAAGGGACAACAGATGCAGAAGCAGATAAGATTGCAATGATACGAACAATTATTGTTGGTGTTAATTTTATTACATGCTTCTTTATTATAGCAGGAAATATACACAATTGGTGAGTAAATGAAAGTTATAAATTTTTATGGTGGACCCAACTCTGGCAAGAGTACCAAAGCGGCTGGTATGTTTTATCAAATGCAATTAGCAGGCTATAGTGTTGAACTCGTTAATGAGTTTGCTAAAGAATGCGTATGGGAAGACAATGTTCCTATGCTCAAAGACCAGTTATACATGTTAGCACATCAACACAGAAAGATATTAAGGTTAGAAGGTAAAGTTGAATACGTTATTACTGACTCTCCGGTGTTGCTAAGTGGGATTTATAGAGAACTTTATGACGGTGCGTTATACAGCGACTTAATAGATAAACTTGCGTTAGAGTGTTATAACAAATATGAAAATATTAATTTTATGCTTGATCGTCCGCAAGTATTTACACAAACAGGCAGAGCACAAGACTTCGAAGGGTGTGTTAATATTGATAATGCTATTTTAGAAATGTTTAAAAATGAGAACTTACCTTTCTTTTGGTTAAAAGGATTAGAAGATGGCACGGCAGTAGATGTAGCATTTGAATATGTTGAAAAACGTAAACGTAGGAGTCTTGCAAAATGAAATTAGTAGTGTGCGGTTGTAGTTGGAGTACCAGAGATAGACATTATCCAGATACAGAGTTTGGACATTTTGTTGCCGAGCATTACGGATGGGATTATGTAAACTTAGGTATTCCTGGGTGTTCAAATCCTGCTATTAGATTGCAAATCGAACATGCAGTTAAAGTAGAAAAAGCAGACTTTGTAATTGTAAACTGGACTACCGCATGTAGAGATTTAATAAATCATTCAGGCAAACGTTTTAACTTTAAAAATGGTTTACAAAATTTAGACTACGAAGTTGACCATTTAACAAACAACAAAGACTGGAGTCCGTTTGGAGAGGATAGTCATGCTACTGTTATTGCACAAAGTATCCCCGGATTAATTTATGCAGAAGATCCTACAGCAAGTTGGGAAACAGTTTTGCAGTTTTGGCCTGAAGGTGAGCGTTACTTTACAGAAGCATCGTTTAAGGCGTATAGGGCAAACTTTTTACATAACTATGATAGCGAACTTGCGGCAATGAACCAATACTTTATCATACAAAGTGCTGTACATTTACTTGAAAAAAATAATGTTAAATATGTAATGTCTCCAAATACGTTTATATGGAAACAAGCATTTATGGAGCTCAATAATTTAGACTTTAATGCCGATATGGCTGACGTTTATATGGATGAATATACGTTTGATTTTATACCAAAAGTAAACATGTTAAAACCGGGCATTGCTGATGCGTTACAATGGGATTTAGAACATAATCCAGACAGTGTTGAATACCCGGATCATAGTCATTGTCATCATTTAACTACTTGGGCACAAAAGAAATGGGCTACCGAAGTAGCCATTCCTCAAATTAATAAAGTTCTTAGTAGTTAAGAGTTAACGTTATTGTTGCTGACTTATATCCAGCATTGTCTGTAACACTTGCACCAATTATAATATTACTATCTATAACTATACCAGTATTAAGAGACACATAAGTTACTCTATTATCGAATTCTTTCTTTGCAGTTGGTGTGTAATGTCCACCTTGTGTAAACCTTACGTTAGTATCAACTTCTGAAACATATTGTGAATGTTCAACATCAAACCCAGCATACATTGTGTAGTTGCCTACTTGAAATATTTTTGTATAATCTATTGCCCCAATAAACTCCGTACTGCCAAACTTCTGTTGTGCATAAGTTAACTCTAACTTATCATTAGTATCTGTAAAGCCTGCAACTTTTGTATAGTTATGACGTACGCCTGTGCTAACTGTTAAACCAGTCAACGGCTTAACAATATATGACATTTCTAATCCAACTGTTTTAGCAGATGTATTTGAGTTACCATCGCCAAACATAACAGTTTTTGTGTCGCTATCAAACTTTGTTTTGTTGTATCCAAGTCCAATAAAGAAATTACCTGTGTTCTTATATACTACAAAACTGTCTGAGTCAAAATCATGTTGATATTGCGAAGTACTTTTACGTCCTGCGCCTTGCATATATGCAATTCCAAAGTTATCAAAGTATTTTGTAATACCTTGTCCGTTGTGATTAGAACCTTCAGAAGCAATTATTCTATAATCGTGTACATTATTACGTGAGTAATAAAAAGCATCTCCGTAGTTTCTGTTAGCAATAGATCCTAATTCTCTATATGCATTAGGCTTAGTATATAAGTCCATTGCCATTACTTCTGCCATTGCTGGAGGATCAAGTACTTGATAAAAGTCTACATAACTGCTGTCGCTATCTACTACTACGGTTCTACTTGAAATAAAATCATACCAGTACTTGCCGTCAATCTCTACAGGCCATAACACACCGCCATCGCCATTATCAAACATTGGAAAGTCGTCATATAAAGTAAACTGCCCGTCTTGATTAAGCAATACATAACTTAGACCTGCTGTATTAACAATGTCTAAATCTCCGTCATGGTCAAAGTCAAGTATGTGCATTTTACCGCCACCGTTCCAGTAGTCGTTACCGCTACCCATTTCGTACTTAGCATAGTCAACGTTCCATGTTGTAGTAACGTCTGTAAAGTTACCTGTACCATCGTTAAGCATAAACTGTATAGTTGAGCCAATGTAGTACGGAGAGTGTTGTGTTGTTTGAACCAGTAGGTCTATAAAACCATCATTATTAAAGTCCAAAGTATTCATGTCAGTAGCAATACCATTTGCACCATACCAGTTAGCAGGCAAGTTAATTGCGTCTGTTCTCCAATCGTTATTACCTGTGTTTAAGTATACATTACCTGCACTATTTTCTAACCAACCGTAGTATTGTGCATGGCCTGGACTTTCCCAACCAACAGCAATATCTCCGGCTCCATCATTGTTAAAGTCGGCTAATGCGGCTGATGTTGCCCATATACGTTTACCTAATTCTGCATTTACAGTAGGTGTATTAAAATTAGTATTAAGTTCAAAGAAACCTGTGCCGTCATTAACAAGCATCATCCATGGAAGTTCTGTATTACAACCTGAACATGCATCAATACTGCCGTCTAAACGATAGCCTACTTTAGTAGTATCAAATACTGGTAAGAATAAATCTATATCACCGTCGCCATCTGCATCTCCTTGTGCAACTCTATGCACAAACACAGGACCGATATGCTCTTGGAAAAAGATATCAGGTAAGTTGCTGTGACTTTTGTTTTGTATTTTACCGTCATTACTTAAAAATAACATACTTGGTGTAAACACATCTGTCATGCCGTCGCCATTGAAGTCAGCAACAACAGGAAAGTTATTACCGTCTTGGAAACCACATGTATTAAATGGATCTTCTTTATCCCACATAGGACCGTTGCCGGCAACACATGGAAACTCTCCGTTCTCAAATACTTCAGGTGCAAGTCTATAATGTCCGTTACCGTCATTAATAAATGCCATTAAGTAACTGTTAGGTGTCCAGTCTGCCGCACCTTCCATGTGTCCAATAAAGTACATGTCTACATGCTCGTCACCGTTAAGGTCTGCTTCGTACCAATAACCGCCTGGGTTAAATGGTCCTGGCGCATTACTTTCTTCTGCTTCATTTGAGCCGTTGTGTGAACCTTCTGAACTAATTCTTAAGAACCCATAATCAGCAATCCTAAACTTTTCAGTTGGTGAAGGTAACCCTGTTGTAGTATACGGAGACATTTCGTATGTAATAGCAATGCCATTATACTCAGTATAATTGTTTATAAAAGTTTCAAACTCGATACGTTTATCTGTAACAGTAGTTGTAGGTGGTGGTGTAGTTGTAGTAGTAGGTTCAGGACTTGGTGCAGAACCGCCACCACTTGCACAAGATGACAATACTAAAATTAACCATAATGTACCAAATGTTGATATTAGTTTATTATAATGATTTAACATGTTTACAATCTCCTCTATAAGTATAACCAGGGCAACTGCATTTACCATCTTGGATTGTGTAAGTTTTACCGTTACTGCCTTGTACAACAATAACGTCATCTGCTAATTTCTCTTGATACTGATCCAGTTGAACAAACTTACGTCTGCTTTTACTAAACTGTTTAATTGGATTTGTAAATGTTTTAAGTTTGGATTTATCGGTTGGCTTATATGCAACTAACTGTCCTGCACCGTTCACATGATAAATGCCGTTGTTGACTGAGTACTTACCCCAGTCTGTTACTTCTTGTAATACGTCAATCATTACGCACCTACCGTCTTGTTTTTATAGTTAGCCATCGCTTCTTTAATCATTGTGCGATACTCACCCATTAACTGCCAACCGTTCAAGTCACCAGTTGATTGGATATCAAATCCGTAACCTTCTTTAACTTGTCTGTTAGG
>Ga0115000_10002967_pt1 | contig 14307 bp, 8 predicted proteins | sample ArcticOcean_MG_C_6_FD_89690 | JGI IMG/M metagenome (GOLD analysis project Ga0115000, IMG submission 89690) | Marine microbial communities from western Arctic Ocean - ArcticOcean_MG_CB8_128 | ecosystem: Environmental > Aquatic > Marine > Oceanic | place: Arctic Ocean: Canada Basin | collected...
ATCGCAGCGTCCTACGACACCGCCGTCGTGATCCTGACCGCCTTCAGCCAACGGGATCTCATCGACCGGGCCATCGAGGCGGGGGCACTGGCGTACCTGGTCAAGCCGTTCAGCCGGTCCGAACTGGTGCCGGCCGTGGAGATCGCCAGGGTGCGTCATCGCGAGATGCGGGCGCTGACCGACCAGGCCCGGACCATGGCTGATCGCCTCGAGGCCAGGAAGGTGCTGGACCGGGCCAAAGGGGTGCTGATCGACGAGGCCGGGCTGAGCGAGGGGGATGCCTTCCGCTTCATCCAGACCACGGCGATGTCGGGTCGCCAGACCATGGCCGACGTGGCCCGGGCGGTCCTCTCCGACGGCCTTCGTCCCTGACGCGTAGCGCACGACGGTTCGCCGTCGGGCAGCGGTGCCCGTTGCAGGGCCCGCGGTATGGTCCGGCCGGTGTCCGGCCTCCTGATCCTCGACGGCAACTCCCTCACCTACCGGGCCTTCTTCGCCATCTCGCGCGAAATGGTCACCCGGTCAGGCCAGGAGACGAACGCCGTCTTCGGGTTCACCCAGATGCTCATCACGCTCCTACGCGAGCACCAGCCCGATGGCGTGGTGGTGGCATTTGACCGACCCGGGGGAACGTTCCGCCACGAGCGGCTGCCCTCCTACAAGGCCAACCGGGAGCGACAGGAGGACAGCCTCTACCAGCAGCTGGACCTGGTGGAAGAACTCGTGGATTCCCTCGGGTTCGTGGCGGTGGGAGCCCATGGCTTCGAGGCCGACGATGTGATCGCCACCCTCGCCACGGTCGCTGCCGATTCCGGCTGCGACGTCACCATCGTCACCGGTGACCGCGACAGCTACCAACTGGTGGAGGATCCGCATATCCGGGTGCTCTACAACAAGCGGGGAGTGTCGGATTACGCCCTCTATGACGAGGCCGGCATCCTGGAACGCACGGGTGTGTGTCCGGCGGACTACGTGGCCTTTGCGGCCCTTCGGGGTGACCCTTCAGACAACCTTCCCGGTGTTCCCGGCGTCGGGGAGAAGACTGCGGCCAAGCTCATCAGCGCCTACGGCGGGCTGGATGGCGTGTTTGCCGCAGCCTCGGAGCAGACGCCGAAGCTGAGTCAGAACCTGCGGGATAACGAGTCCCTGGCCCGCCTGAACGAGGAGATGATGGTCCTCGTACGCGATGTGCCCCTCGGGCTCGGGGTGGACGACATGGCACGGCGGCCGGTCGACATGGAGCGCGCCGGGGGGCTCCTCGAGGTGCTCGAGCTGAGTCGTGCAAGGGACAACCTGGGCCCACTCCTGGGCGTCGACTTCGGTGGAACAGCCGATACCCCCGGCTCGCCTGTCGGCGATCTGGAGGTCGTCGTGGAGCGGTGCGCCGATCGGGCTGGGGTCGTGGCGGCCATACAGGAGCTTTCGGGTTCCACGTTCGGCATGGCCACTGTGGCGGCCCCCCCGAAGGACGGGATCGGCCCCTGTATGGGTGGCGGCATTGCGTTCTCCGACGGCGAGCGTGCCTGGTGGATTGACCAGGACCTGCTGGCCGAGACGGTCGATGTGGTCAGTGTCCTGCTGGGGCCCGATGGTCCCGGTGTGGTTGCCCACGACGCCAAGCCCACTCTGCGTGCCCTCGGGCGCATGGGCATTGATGAGGTGGCGCTCACCATGGACACGGCAGTGGCTGCGTACCTGTTGGATCCTGCCGAGGCCGGCTACGACCTCGGAACCCTGCTGGAGAGGCACGACGGTCGTCGGTTGGGTGACGTCGGCGCTCCGGACGGACAACTGGACCTCTCCGGGGAGATATCGGATCCGGCTTCCGAGGCGGGTGCACGGGCGGCGGCGGCATTCAACCTCCTGGCACCTCTGGAAGAGGGCCTCGAGGCCCAGGGCCTGCATGACCTCAACGCCACCCTCGAGGTGCCACTCGTCGGAGTCCTGGCGCGGATGGAGGAGCTGGGCATCGGCGTGGACCGCGCTGAGCTGACACGCCTACGCGACAGCCTGACATCGGACTGCGAGCGGCTCCGTGGGCTGGTGCACGAGGCCGCCGGGGAGGAGTTCAACGTGAACTCAACGCCGCAACTCCGCGAGGTGCTCTTCGTGAAGCTGGGCCTCACTCCCGGCAAGAAGACGAAGACGGGGTACTCGACCGATGCGGCAACGCTCGAACGACTCCGGGAAGACCACCCCGTTGTCGGGCACCTTCTGGCGTATCGCGAGGTCGAGAAGCTCCGTTCCACCTATGGGGAGGGCCTGCTGGCGGCGGTGGGGCCCGGTGAGCGCATCCGCGCCACCTTCAACCAGATGGTGGCCCGTACCGGACGTCTCAGCTCTGATGCCCCGAACCTCCACAACATCCCGGTCCGGACAGAGGCCGGGCGTGCCTTCCGGCGTGCCTTCGTCCCCACTGACGGCAGGTCCCTGCTGGTGGCTGACTACAACCAGATCGAGTTGCGTTGCATTGCCCACCTTGCCGACGACCCGGGCCTCATAGCCGCCTTCGAGGCTGGCGATGACGTGCACACCGCTGTGGCGTCGCGCACATGGGGTATCGACCCGTCGGAGGTGACCAAGGAGCTGCGGAACCGGGCGAAGATGGTCGCCTATGGACTGGCCTACGGCATGGAGGCCTACGGGCTGGCCCAGCGCCTCGGCTCGCCGGTGGAGGAGGCGGCCGAGATCCTGGAGTCCTACTTCACGGCATTTCCGGCGATACGGGCCTACATGGACCGGACCGTGGCCGAGGCACGCCAGAAGGGCTACACGGAGACCCTCTTCGGTCGACGCCGGCGGATACCCGAGCTGTCGTCGTCCAACTACAACGTGAGGCTGGCTGCGGAACGCCAGGCGATGAACGCCGGCATCCAGGGCCTTGCGGCCGACGTGTTCAAGGTGGCGCTGATCCGAATCGACCGGTCGCTGCGTGAATCCGGGTGTGGATCGAACCTGGTCCTGCAGGTGCACGACGAGGTGATCCTGGAGGTGCCGCCCGACAAGCTCTCCGAGGTGGAGGCGATGGTCCGGTCTGTGATGACGGGCGCCTACGAGCTCCGGGTGGAGCTGGCCGTGGAGGTGGCCGTGGGAGCCACCTGGGCCGACGCAAAGGGTTGAGCAACGCCACCATGCCTGAAGGAGACGGCCGCCACTGGTTCGAGGCGGTGGCGGACCATCTGGGAGAGGCGTACCTGCGCTATTCGTTCACCTACGGCACCGTGTCGGAGGTCGACGCCATCGTGGCCGCACTGGGACTCACCGAAGGCCAGCGGATCCTGGACGTCGGGTGCGGCCCGGGCCGTCACGCCCTGGAGCTGGCCGGTCGGGGATTCCAGGTCGTCGGCGTTGACATCTCCTCCACCTTCATCGATCTGGCCCGTGAGGGAGCCCCGGAGGGAGCTGCCTTCATCGTGGGAGATGCCCGCCTGATGGAGTTCGACTCGGAGTTCGACGCCGTCATATCGCTGTGCCAGGGGGCTTTCGGTCTGGCCGGCGGTCCGGGATCGGACCGGGCGGTGCTGGACCCGGACGGAGCGATCCTGGAGCGGATCGTGGCGGCGACGCGTAAGGGCGGGGGAGTGGCCCTCAGCGCCTTCTCCTCCTACTTCCAGGTTCGGTTCCTCGAGGACGGCGACACGTTTGATGCCGGCACCGGCGTGAACCTGGAGAAGACGGTGCTGCGGGACCTGGCTGGCGCCGAGGTGGAGACAGACCTCTGGACGACCTGCTTCACCCCGCGTGAACTGCGCCTCCTGTGCGATCGGGCCGGACTGGACGTGACGGACATCTATTCCGTACGGCCGGGGGACTACGCACATCGCCCTCCCGACCTGGAACATCCGGAGTTCCTGGTCCTGGGCCGCAGACGGACATGACCGACCCCGCTTCGAGCCTGCGGACACCGGTAGGCGGGTCGTGTTCCCCGTTGGCGGTGCCGGTCGTTGTAGCAGGGGTCCGCCGGTAGGCTCTCCGGGTCCGAACAGTGGGATCCCCCTGCGCCCGGACGTCCCTGTCCACCTACTCCCATCCGACGAGAAGAACACGTGCCCGACACCAATTTGACCGCAGCCCTCCTCGAATCCCCGCCAATGGGGACGTTCAACGAGGATGGCGAGTACATCCCCCGCTCGATCACCGAGAATGACCTCGGTTCGCTGACCCTGGAGGAGGCCTACTCGGCCACCATGGTCGACGTTGAGAACGGCCAGCTCGTAGAGGGCACGGTCGTCCGGGTCGACAAGGACGAGGTACTCCTCGATATCGGCTACAAGTCGGAGGGTGTGATCCCGCCGCGTGAGCTGTCGATCCGCAACGGCGTGGATCCCAGCGAGATCGTGACCCTCGGTGAGCGCATCGAAGCCGTTGTGCTGCAGCGCGAGGACAAGGACGGTCGTCTGGTCCTCTCCAAGAAGCGTGCCCAGTACGAGCGTGCCTGGGGCCGGATCGAGGAGATCCAGCAGGGCGACGGGATCGTCTCCGGAACCGTCATCGAGGTCGTCAAGGGTGGCCTCATCGTGGATATCGGCCTGCGGGGCTTCCTGCCCGCATCCCTCGTCGACCTGCGCCGCGTCCGTGACCTGCAGCCCTTCATCGGCACCACCATCGACGCCAAGATCATCGAGCTGGACAAGAACCGCAACAACGTGGTGCTGTCCCGCCGTGCATGGTTGGAAGAGACCCAGAAGGAGAAGAGGGAGGAGTTCCTCCACAACCTCCGTCCGGGCGAGATCCGCAAGGGCATCGTCTCCAGCGTGGTCAACTTCGGGGCCTTCGTGGACCTGGGCGGCATGGACGGTCTTATCCACGTCTCGGAGCTCTCCTGGAAGCACGTTGACCACCCCGGTTCGGTCGTCAGCGTTGATGACGAGATCGAGGTGCAGGTGCTTGAGGTCGACCTCAGCAGGGAGCGGATCAGCCTCTCGCTGAAGGCCACCCAGCAGGACCCGTGGCGGGAATTCGCCGGCGCCCACCAGGTGGGCGAACTGGTCTACGGCCGGGTCACGAAGTTGGTTCCGTTCGGCTCATTCGTGCAGGTTGGCGATGGCATCGAGGGCCTCGTGCACATCTCGGAGATGTCCGCCCACCATGTCGAGCTGCCCGAGCAGGTCGTCACCCCCGGTGAGGAACTCTGGGTGAAGATCATCGATCTGGACCTCCAGCGTCGGCGTATCAGCCTTTCGATCAAGCAGGCCGCTGAGGGTGGCATCGTGGCAGCGGAGTACCAGGAGCACTTCGGCGAGCATGCATACGACGCCGAGGGCACCTTCATCGGTGGCGAGAGCACGGAAGGCCAGGAAGCCTGGGCCGACATGTACACCGAGGAGAAGCCAGCCGACGATGCCGATCCGGCCGCTGAGGCCGCTGAGGTCGTTGAGGACACCACTTCCACGGAAGAGCCAGCCGAGGTCGCTGAGGTCGTTGAAGCCGCCGAGGTCGTTGAGGACGCCACTTCCACGGAAGAGGCAGCCGAGGTCGCTGAGGTCGTTGAAGCCGCCGAGGTCGTTGAGGACGCCACTTCCACGGAAGAGGTTGTCGAGGCCGTCGAAGAGGTCGAAGCTGCAGTTTCCACCGAAGAGGTCGCTGAGGCCGTAGAGGCCACCGAATCGGATACCACCGAGGTCTGAGCGGGCCCGGGGCACCGAAAGGGCGACCCTGAGCGTGTTGGAGATAGGGCTCACCGGAGGAATCGGCTCGGGCAAATCCACCGTGGCGGCGATGCTGGTGGAGCGCGGCGCGATCCTGCTGGACGCTGATGCCATGGTCCGTGAGCTGCAGATGCAGGGCATGCCGGTACTAGCGGCCATGGTCCAGCGGTGGGGCGATCGGATCCTCGACGCCGCCGGTGGTCTTGACCGCCAGGCGGTTGCCGACATCGTGTTTGCGGACCCTGACGAGTTGACGGCGCTGAACCTCATCGTCCACCCGGCTGTCGGCGATGAGATGACCCGGCGGCGCGCAGAGCTGTCCGGTACGGACGCCACCGTCATCCTCGACATTCCCCTGCTCGTCGAATCGGGCCACAAGGGCCTGGCGGGAATCGTCGTCGTCGACGTGGACCCCGAGGTGGCCGTTGAACGACTCGTGGCCGGTAGGGGATTCACCGCCACCGATGCGCGTAACCGGATATCGCGGCAGGCGTCGCGCTCCCAACGGTTGGAGCGTGCCGACCTGGTGGTTGACAACAGCGGGACCCTCGATGACCTCGTCCACCAGGTGGACCTTGCCTGGGAATGGATCGCAACCCTGCAACGCCCTGAACCGGGCGCCGAGGTGCGTCGGATCGGCAGCCGGGCCGAGGACGCCTGACCCCGCTGAGCGCGTACGGGGGCTCCCGGAGGCGCTGGGTACCATCCCCGGATGGGCACCCCGACATCGCCGAGTGACCCCTCCGGGCCATCAACGGGAAAGGTGGGTCCGTCGCGTGGACAGGCGTTCAGAATGGTGGCCCCCTTCCAACCGGCGGGCGACCAGCCCAAGGCCATCGAAGAGCTGAGCGACGGGATCCTCGGCGGCGAACGGTTCCAGACGCTTCTGGGCATCACCGGCAGTGGCAAGAGCGCCACGATCGCCTGGACTATCGAACGGGTACAACGCCCCACCCTGGTGATTGCCCCCAACAAGGCGCTGGCAGCGCAGCTGGCCAACGAACTGAGGGAGTTCTTCCCCGACAACCGGGTGGAGTACTTCGTCTCCTACTACGACTACTACCAGCCCGAGGCGTACCTGCCGACGTCTGACACCTTCATCGAGAAGGACTCCTCGGTGAATGACGAGATCGACAGGCTGAGGCACTCAACCACCGCCTCGCTCCTGACCCGCAGGGACACGATCGTGGTCGCATCGGTCTCATGCATCTACGGCCTCGGTTCGCCCGAGCACTACGAAGGCCAGCTCCTCGTGATCGAGGTGGGTCAGGAGGTGGACCATCGAGCCACCCTGGGACGACTCATCGACATGCAATACGAGCGCAACGACATGGTGCTCGAGCGTGGCAGGTTCCGGGTGAAGGGCGACACCCTCGAGATCCACCCCGCCTACGAGAAGACGGCCTTCAGGATTTCGCTCTTCGGCGACCTCGTCGAGGCGATCACCGAGGTGGACCCACTCACCGGCGACCACATTCGGCAACTGGACGAGCTGGTGGTGTTCCCCGCAACCCACTACATGGCCGACGCTCCCAATATTCGTCGGGCGATCCTCGCCATCGAGGCCGAGCTGGCAGAACGCCTGGCGGAGTTCGACGCCGACGGGAAGCTCCTGGAGGCACAGCGCCTGCGGATGCGCACCGAGTACGACCTGGAGATGCTGGCCGAGGTCGGGTTCTGCAACGGCGTGGAGAACTACTCGATGCACCTTGACGGGCGGTCCTACGGAGAGCGCCCGTACACGCTGTTGGACTACTTCCCCGACGACTTCCTCGTCGTCCTGGATGAGTCGCACGTGGCCGTGCCCCAGCTGCGCGGCCAGCACGCTGGTGACCGGAGCCGCAAGAAGACCCTCGTGGAGCACGGTTTCCGGCTTCCGTCGGCGGCCGACAACCGGCCGCTCACATTCGACGAGTTCACCGGTCGGGTCGGACAGGTCGTGTTCCTCTCGGCCACCCCGGGACCGTGGGAGCTGGAGGCCAGCAGCCGGGTGGTGGAACAGATCGTCCGACCCACGGGGCTCATTGATCCGGAGGTGATGGTCAGGCCGACGAAGGGCCAGATCGATGACCTGCTGGAGATGATCTCCCAACGTGTGGAGGCCGAGCAGAGGGTCCTGGTCACCACGCTCACCAAGAAGATGGCCGAGGACCTGACCGACTACCTGCTCGAACAGGGGGTCCGGGTGCGTTACCTGCACTCCGACGTGGACACGGTGCAGCGCATCGAGATCCTGAGGGACCTCCGCCTCGGAGAGTTCGACGTCCTGATCGGAATCAACCTCCTGCGGGAGGGTCTCGACCTGCCCGAGGTGTCTCTGGTGGCGATCCTGGATGCGGACAAGGAGGGGTTCCTCCGAAGCGAGACCGCTCTGGTCCAGACGATCGGACGGGCGGCGAGGAACGTGGACGGGGAGGTCATCATGTACGCCGACTCGGTGACGCCCTCCATGAAGCGGGCCATCGGCGAGACGATGCGTCGCCGGACCATGCAGGAGGCCTACAACCTGGAGCACGGCATCGACCCCCAGACCGTCCGCAAGGCGGTGAGCGACATCCTGGAGATGATCCGGCCGGGAGGGAAGTCCACCACCTCCGCCGGGCGCCGGCAGCGGACCGAACGCCTGGTGCAGGACTTTGCCTCGATGGGCCTTGAAGACCTGCAACGCCTGCTGTCCACCCTTGAGCAGGAGATGGGGGAGGCCGCAGCCGACCTCAGGTTCGAATATGCCGCCAGGCTCCGGGACGAGATCAGGGAAATCGAGCGGGAACTCCGGGATCTCTCCGAGGCGGGCTGAGGATGCTCGCGTCCGGATACTGGGTCCTCCGAGGTACTTCGCCCGCCGGAGCGTTGCACCAGCTGGCGCAGGCATAGGCTCGCCGGCGATGTCCGAGCGGTTGATCGTCAAAGGTGCCCGCGAGCACAACCTCAGGAATGTGGACCTCGACCTGCCGCGTGACCAGCTGATCGTGTTCACCGGGATTTCCGGATCCGGGAAGTCGTCGCTGGCCTTCGACACCATCTACGCGGAGGGCCAGCGTCGTTACGTGGAGTCCCTCTCGGCGTACGCCCGGCAGTTCCTCGGGCAGATGGACAAACCCGACGTGGACTTCATCCTCGGCCTCTCGCCAGCCATCTCCATCGACCAGAAGAGCGCCTCGCGTAATCCCCGCTCCACGGTCGGCACCATCACTGAGGTCTACGACTACCTCCGCCTGCTCTACGCCCGGATCGGCGTGCCGCATGACCCGGAGACCGGCGAGCGACTCGTCCGCCAGACCCCGCAGCAGATCGTGGACCGTGTACTCGAGATGCCCGAAGGCACCCGGTTCCAGGTGCTTGCGCCGGTGGTGCGTGGGCGCAAGGGCACCTACGACACGCTCCTGGCGGATCTTGCGACACAGGGCTTCAGCCGTGCGATCGTGGACGGCGAACCGCACGAGCTCGGCCAGGACGTGGACCTGGCCCGGTACGAGATGCACACCATTCAGGTGGTGGTCGATCGCCTGGTGCTGCGTGACGGCCTGGAGCGTCGTCTCACCGAATCAATGGAGACGGCCCTCGCTCTCGCCGAGGGGATAGCCGAGATCCAGGTCGTTCCAGACGACGGCGAGGTGGATGGGGACGGCCAGCCGGTCGAGCCCCGGACCATCGTGTTCAGCCAGCACCTCTCACGCCCCAGCGACGGTAGGTCCTTCGAGGACCTGGCGCCCCGGAACTTCTCCTTCAACAGCCCCTACGGGGCCTGCGACCACTGCAACGGCCTCGGATCGGTCTTCGAGGTGGATCCCGAACTGGTGGTCCCCAATCCAGACCTGAGCCTCTCGGAAGGAGCCATCGCCCCCTGGTCAGGTGGACGGAACCGCTATTTCGCCCGGCTCATCGAAGCTGTCGCCGAGGACCAGGGCATCGATCCCGAGACGCCCTGGCGCAAGCTCTCAGCCAAGCATCGCCGCACCCTCATGGGGGGTGGAATCGGAGGGCGGGTGCAGGTCAGGTACAAGAACCGGTTCGGACGGTCCCGTGTCTATTCGGCCAACTTCGAGGGTGTGATGCCCTACCTTCGTCGTCGCCACCAGGATGCCGAAACGGACGTGCAGCGGGATCAGATCGAGGGCTACATGCGCCAGGTCGCCTGCCCGGACTGTGGTGGAGCACGACTCAACCCCCTCTCGCTGGCTGTCACGATCGACGGACATTCGCTTTCGGAGGTGTGCGGTCTTTCGATCGCCGACGCCGTCAAGATCCTGAAGGAACTGGAGTTGACGGATCGGGAGGCGACCATTGCCGAACAGATCCTCAAGGAGGTGAACGCCCGGTTGGGATTCCTGCTGGACGTCGGCCTCGACTATCTCAGCCTCTCGCGTTCGGCAGCCACCCTGGCCGGCGGCGAGGCGCAACGGATCCGCCTGGCCTCCCAGATCGGCAGCGGCCTCGTCGGGGTGCTGTACGTGCTCGACGAGCCGTCCATCGGCCTCCACCAGCGGGACAACCGTCGGCTCATCGAGACACTGGAGCGCCTCAGGGACCTCGGCAACACGGTGATCGTCGTGGAGCACGACGAGGAGACCATCCGGGCTGCCGACCACGTGGTCGACATCGGTCCGGGGGCCGGCGAGCACGGCGGCGAGATTGTCCACTCCGGAGACCTGGAAGGCCTCCTGAAGTCGAAACGCTCCCTCACCGGCCAGTACCTCTCCGGAGAGCGTGGAATCCTGGTACCGCAGGTCCGTCGGCCCGCCGACGGCGGCAGCCTCCGGGTGCGCGGCGCCCGTGAGAACAACCTCCGGGACATCCAGGTGGAGTTCCCGCTGGGGTGCTTCGTTGCTGTGACCGGAGTTTCGGGCTCCGGGAAGTCAACCCTCGTGAACGAGATCCTGCACAAGGCCCTCATGCAGAAGGTGTACCGGTCAAAGGTGCCGCCGGGTCTCCATACCGCGCTGGAAGGCGCTGAGGCGATCGACAAGGTCATCAACATCGACCAGGCGCCGATCGGGCGGACGCCGCGCTCCAATACGGCGACCTACACGGGTGTCTTCGACCACGTCCGGAAGCTCTTCGCCAAGACGGAGGAGTCCCGGATCAGGGGCTACCAGCCCGGCCGCTTCAGCTTCAACGTGAAGGGTGGCCGGTGTGAGGCGTGCGCCGGAGACGGCACGATCCGGATCGAGATGCACTTCCTTCCCGACGTCTACGTGGCCTGCGAGGTCTGCAAAGGGCAGCGCTACAACAGGGACACACTCGACATCCGTTTCAAGGGGCGGACCATCGCCGACGTGCTGGACATGTCGTGCGACGAGGCACTCGAGTTCTTCCACAACCAGCCTGCGATCACCCGCCACATGCAGACGCTCGTGGACGTGGGGCTCGGCTATGTGCGCCTCGGTCAGTCGGCGCCCACCCTCTCGGGTGGGGAGGCCCAGCGGGTGAAGCTGGCCAGCGAGCTGGCGCGGCGACCGACCGGCCACACCGTCTACATCCTGGATGAACCCACCACGGGACTCCACTTCGAGGACGTCCGCAAGCTGCTGGGCGTGCTGAACCGGCTCGTGGACAACGGCAACACCATCATCGTGATCGAACACAACCTGGATGTCGTCAAGACCGCTGACTGGTTGGTGGACCTGGGTCCGGAGGGGGGCGCCGGTGGTGGCGCAATCATCGCCGTCGGCACGCCGGAGCAGGTGGCTGAGGTGCCGGAGAGCTACACCGGCCAGTTCCTGGCCGGGATGCTCACCTGACCCGACCGTTACACGCGGGCCGGGCGGGCCGTACCCTCTGTCGATGGTCGAACGTCCAGCGGCAGGCACCGTGCCTGATGCGCCGGGGTCCTATCAGTTTCGTGATGCCGAAGGACGCGTCCTGTACGTGGGTAAGGCCAAGAGCCTCAGGAACCGTGTTGGCAGCTATTTCGGGCGGCGCGAGTCGATGGCCAGCCGGACGGCCCAGATGGTCGACGAGGCAACGACCGTGGAGTGGATCCAGGTCTCCAACGAGCTCGAAGCCCTCATGCTGGAGTTCAACCTCATCCAGGAGCACCGGCCGCGCTTCAACGTCGACCTGAAGGACGACAAGTCCTATCCGTTCCTGGCAGTCACCGTCGGCGATGAGTGGCCGCGGCCGATGATCACCCGTGGAAAGCGCAGGCGCGGCGTCAGGTACTTCGGGCCGTACGGCCATACAGGCGCCATCCGCGAAACGCTGGAACTGCTGCTGCGGACCTTTCCCGCCCGGACCTGCACCGACTCCAAGTTCCGAACGCACGAGCGGATGGGTAAGCCGTGCCTCCTCTTCCACATCGAGAAGTGCAGCGGCCCGTGTGTCGGTGAGGTGACAAGGGAGGACTACGACGAGATCGTGAGGTCGCTGCTGCGATTCCTCGATGGGGACACCGACGAGGTCGTCGACAGGTTGCGGAGGGAGATGGCCGAGGCCTCCGCCTCGCTCGAGTTCGAGGCGGCAGCCCGCCTGCGGGACCGGCTGGCCAGTGTCGAGAAGGTCCTTGAGAAGCAGCAGATGGTTGCCGCCAAGGACGAGGACCTGGATGTCATCGGACTGGCGGGCGACGATCTGGAGGCGGCGGCGCAGGTGTTCTACATACGCCGGGGACGCGTCGTGGGGCGCAAGGGCTTCGTGGTGGACAGGGCTGACGACCTGGACAGCGGCCAATTGGTGGCGGAGGTCATCTCCGCCCTCTACCGGTCCGATCCGCCGCGTGGGATACCCAGGGAGGTGCTGGTCCCGGACGAGCCGGAGGACGGTGCCCTGCTGGCCCAGTGGCTGGCCGCCGAACGCGGTGCGCCGGTGACGATCCGGGTTCCCAAGCGCGGCGACAGGCGGTCACTGCTGGCGACGGTCACCCGCAACGCCGAGGAGGAGTTCGTCCGACACCGGCTGAAGCGTGCAGCCGACCACAACACCCGGGCCCGGGCCCTCAGCGAGCTGCAGGTGGCCCTCGGCCTGCCGGAGGCCCCCTTGCGTATCGAGTGCTACGACATGAGCCATCTTCAGGGCACCGACTACGTGGGTTCCATGGTCGTCATGGAGGACGGTCTGCCGAGGACGTCGGAGTACCGGCGCTTCAAGATCCGAGAGGTGGACGGCAACGACGACTACGCGGCGATGGCCGAGGTGCTCACCCGGCGCCTCGCCGCATTCCTGGAGGAACAGGCCCTCCCAGTCGACGAACGTCCGGGGCGCTTCTCGTATCCGCCCCAACTGCTCCTCGTGGACGGGGGAAAGGGGCAGTTGGGCGTGGCCGAACGCGTGGTGGCCGACCTCGGCCTTGCGGACCGCATACCGGTCGCCTCGCTCGCAAAGCAGCTCGAGGAGGTGTTCCGACCGGGGTCGCCTGAACCGGTGAAGTTGGAACGCGGCTCAGAGGGGCTCTACCTGCTCCAGAGGATCCGCGACGAGTCTCATCGGTTCGCCATTGAGTACCACCGCCGGCTCCGTTCGAAGCGCATGACGGGTTCGGTCCTGGATGGGATCGAAGGCCTGGGCCCGGTCCGTCATAAGCGGCTGGTGGCGGCATTCGGCGGTGTGAGGTCGGTGCAGAAGGCCTCGCTCGAGGACCTGATCGCCCTCAGCTGGCTTCCCGACGCGGTCGGCGAAGCGGTGTTCGCCAAGGCCCACAGGCAGGCATGACCGCCGGTCAGCCTCCGACCATGCATGCCACGGCGACGACAGCGATGGCCATGCCGATGATCTGGTTCCTGACCATCCGTTCATGCAGCACGGTTCGGGCCAGGATGACGGTCGTGGCGGGATAGAGGGCGCTGATCGCCGCCGTGAGGCTCAGCTGGCCACGGTTCACGGCCAGCAGGAAGGTGAGGTTGGCCGTCATGTCGAATATGCCGGCAGCGATTATCGCTCCCATGGCCCCATCGGAACGGCGGGGAACCGGTGACCCTCCCGAGCGGAGGACGAGCGCCACTGCGATGGCCACCGGTACGAGACGGGCGGTGACCAGGGGCCACGGTGTCGTGGCGGAGTCGGTGGCATCGATGGTGATCAGGAATCCACCGAACGCGACACCGGCCAGCATCGCCTCCAGCACGAGGCCGCGCGAGACCTTGCCGACGTGTTCCGGGGTCGACGACACCAAGACGATGGCAGCTAGACCGATGAGGATCCCCAGGAAGTTCAGCGTCGTGAGGTGGTCGCCGGAGAGGACCCCCCACAACACCGGGAAGACGGCTGAACCGACAGCCGTTATGGGAGCCACGACGGCCATGGGCCCACGTCCCAGGCTGTGGTAGAGGCAGGCGATGCCCAGGCATCCGAACACACCGGCCAAACCGCCCAGGAGGAAGTCCCGGATCGTGAACGTATCGGCCATGAACGGGGCGACGACCACGATGAGGCAGAGCCCGATGACCTGGGAGGCGGCCACGACCACGAGTACCTGGGTGCGGCGCGATGCCAGTCCGCCGAAGAAGTCGCCGGCACCGAAGAGGATGGCGGAGATGAGCGCGAAGAGGGCTGCCATGGCGGCGCAGGCTACGGCGGGACCGGATGATGCCCGTTGTTCGGCGGCGGCCCCCGGGGAAGTGGTCCGCAGTGGGCGCCGCGTGTGGGACGCTCCCGGCATGGACGACGTGACCGACCCGTGGGAATTGCACGCCGGCTGGTGGCAGGAGGGCTTCACCGACAGCGC
>Ga0115000_10002969_pt1 | contig 14305 bp, 13 predicted proteins | sample ArcticOcean_MG_C_6_FD_89690 | JGI IMG/M metagenome (GOLD analysis project Ga0115000, IMG submission 89690) | Marine microbial communities from western Arctic Ocean - ArcticOcean_MG_CB8_128 | ecosystem: Environmental > Aquatic > Marine > Oceanic | place: Arctic Ocean: Canada Basin | collected...
GAAAAATTCCAAGAACAATCAAAACTTGGGATATAAACCCTATCTAAAGTTGTATTTCCAAAATTTTTGTTAAAAACATCGAGCCATTTTTCCACTTGTTTGGGTTTTTTGTCTTGACTGCCTACTTGTGCCGTAATTACACCATTAGGTTTTAATATTCTAATTAGTGAATCCATATTTTTAGCAGCAAGATCAATACAAAATTGATTATCATTAAGATCTACAAAAATTTTATCATATTTATCATCTTCAACTAGTTTTATACTCTCAAAGGCATCTCCCCAAATACATTTAATAGAATTTTTTTCAGTAGATTTGTTTCCAATTTTACCCAAATGCTTATTACAAACATCTACTACTTCTGAATCTAATTCATACCAATCTATAAAATTAAATCCTTTTGAAATACATTCTCTTGCAACACCTCCATCACCACCACCTATTATAGCAGCATTTTCTATGTCTTTATTTAGTTTTAATGCAGCATTGACAAAAGTTGAACTATATAAATGTTCATCATGTGTAGCTACTTGTATTTCATTATCTATAAAAAGGGATTTTCCAAATTGTTCTAAATCTAATATTTCAATATGCTGACCTACTTTAGATTTAAAATCTTCCAGTACATCATTTACTACATAAGATTTTTGTAAACCTGGTGAGCTATAAATATCATGATAAAGATCCTTAGTATCTCTATTAAATTCTTTTTTAATTATTTTTTTATGTTTGAATTCTTTTTTTATAATATCCAAAGCAATAGATGGGCTGATGTTTCCACATGTAAAAAAGTCAAAACTTATAATTCCCTTTTCTGGAAAAGTATGAAAACTAATATGGCTCTCTGCTAATAAAGCTAAAATTGTGAATCCTTGTGGTTCAAATTTATATTTAGAAATATTTAAAACAGTTACATTTGCTGCTTTGGCAATTTTATTTATAACACTTTCAAATAAAGAAGGATCGTATTCTTTTGTAGTTCCAATAATGTCTAAAGTTACATGCTCCCCAACTTTTGTCATAAAAATTACCCACTCTTATAATTTTTTACTTTATCTAAAATTATTTGCATTTCTGTAAATGTTAGAATTTTAGGTTGTCCAAGTTTTAGTGCAATAATGTATTGATGGCAAATATTTTCAACCTCTTGGGCTAACTCAAAAGCTGTGGATAAGTTTTTTCCAAATGCAACTTGTCCATGATTTGACATTAAGCATGCTTTTCTATTTTCTAAAGCTTTAATTATATTCATAGATAGATCATTAGTTCCAAAAGTTGCGTATTCAGAACATTTTATGTCTTCTCCACCTGCTAAAGCTATCATGTAGTGAAAAGCAGGAATTGCTTTGCCATGAGATGATACAGCTGTTGCATTGGGTGAATGAGCGTGAACTATTGCCTTGGCTTCCCATTTATTTTTGTAAATATCTTGATGAAATCTCCATTCAGAGGATGGATTTTTTCCTGAATTAAACCATGATAGAAAGTCTTTCTCCTCATTTAATGATAAAAAGATAATATCATTAGGTTTTAAAGTTTCATATTTTTTTCCAGAGGGTGTTATAAAAAAACCTTCCACTTCATTTTGAATTCCTCTAACAGATATATTTCCAGATCGCAGTGGTGATAAATTTGTAGTATTTAATTTTTGTGAATATTCAATTACTTGTTCACATTCTTTTAAATTTAACACTTTAATTATTTATCTTTATTTTTTTTTATTTCTTCTTCGCAAAATTTTTTAGCTTGTTTAAGATCAGTTATTTTGGATTTAGATAGTTTTTGACTTCCTGCTAAACAAGCATCAACCGCTCTTTTTAAATTGTGATCACTAAAATTTAAAATGACAACCATGCCAAGTACAATAAATAGAAAAATCAAAATATTTTTTATCATTTAAACATCTTTTGTAGTCCATCACTAGATGCATCACAAATACCTTTTTCAGTAATTAACCCTGTTATATATTTTGCTGGAGTCACATCAAAAGCTAAATTCATTGCCTTACTTTTTTTAGGGTAAATTAATACTTTTTTAACAATTCCTTTTTCGTCTAGTCCCTCAATATGAGACAATTCTTCAGAATCTCTCTCTTCAATTGGAATATTTTTAAAATTTTTTATATCCCAATCTATTGTTGAGCTTGGTAATGCTACGTAAAAAGGAATATTATTATCATTTGCTGCTAATGCCTTCAAATAGGTTCCTATTTTATTACAAACATCTCCAGTTGATAAAGTTCTATCTGTTCCAACAATACACATGTCTACCTCCCCTCTTTGCATTAATATTCCACCTGTATTATCTGCAATGATTGTATTGGGTATTCCTTCTTCATTTAATTCATAAGAAGTTAAATTGGCACCTTGATTTCTTGGTCTTGTTTCATCTACCCATATATGAATTGGAATACCTTTTTTATACGCATGGTAGATTGGAGATGTTGCTGTTCCCCAGTCTATAGTTGCTAGCCAACCAGCATTACAATGTGTCAAAATATTTACTGTATCTTTTTTTTTTTTAGAGATTTCCTCAATAACTTTTGCTCCATTTGAACCAATTTTTTTACAAAAGCTTATGTCTTCTTCGCAAATAGAATTTGCTTCAATTATTGCTGATTTTAAAATTTGATCTTTTTCTAAATTTGCTAATTTTTTTGCAATTCTTTCTAATGCCCATTTTAGATTAATTGCTGTTGGTCTCGATTTTATCAAATCTTTACTGCTATTAACTAAAAACTGGTGTGAATTATTTTCAATAATTGCTAAAACCATTCCATATGCTGCAGTAGCTCCTATTAAAGGTGCCCCTCTTACTTCCATTTTTTTTATAGCTTCAACTGTATCTTTTACTGTCCTGAGTTCTTTAATCTTAAATTGATGTGGGAGTTTTGTTTGATCAATAATTTTAACTACTTGATTTACTTTATCAAACCAGATCGTTCGATATTCTTTTCCTTCTATTCTCATTTTTTTAAAACTCTTCCAGCAATTGTTTTTAATTTATCAATTGTTTTTTGACTTCTTTTTTCTGGGGAAGTTATAATTGCTACATCTAAACAATTATTAGCAGGATCATTTGGATCTATATAATTTTCAAAATTATTAATGATGTTCTTAATCATATTTTTTGCTTTTTTTGCATTTTCTAAAAGTACTTTAATAACCTGTTTAACATCAACATTTTCATGATCAGGATGCCAACAATCAAAGTCAGTGACCATCGAAACTGAAGCATATCTAATTTCAGCTTCTCTTGCTAGTTTTGCTTCTGGCATATTTGTCATTCCAATAACATCTGCATTCCATGATCTGTATAAATTGGATTCTGCTAGTGTTGAAAATTGTGGACCTTCCATAACAATATAAGTTCCACCTCTTTGATATTCAATTTTTTCAGCATTAATTGCCTCTTCGCAAGCATTCATTAATCCTTTTGAAGTTGGGTGAGCCATAGAAACATGCGCAACAATATCTTCATCAAAAAAAGATTTTTTTCTTGCAAAAGTTCTATCTATAAATTGGCTAACAATTACAAATTTACCAGGGTGTAAATTTTCTTTTAAAGAACCAACGGCTGATACAGATACAATGTCCGTAACACCTAGTTGTTTTAATGCATCAATATTTGCTCTAAAATTTATATTTGAAGGTGAGATAAAGTGTCCACGCCCATGTCTTGGTAAAAAGTAAACTTCTTTATTATTAAATCTTATCTTTAATATTTCATCTGAAGGTCTACCCCATGGTGTTTCTAGTCTTATAAGTTCTCTATCTTTAAATTCCTCAACATCATAAAGACCACTACCACCTATGATTGCTAATTTATTATTTGCCATATTAAAAAAATTCTTTAAGATTTATATATTAATATCATAAAAAATGAATTTAAAAGACCACATAAGATCTATTAAAGATTACCCTAAAAAAGGAATACTATTTAGAGATATTACAACTTTAATTAAGAATCAAAGTGCATTTACAAAATCAATAGATCTCATTGTTGAGAACTCTAAAAAATTTAATTTTGATAAAATTGCAGCGATTGAATCAAGAGGGTTTGTTTTTGGTTCTGCTGTATCATATATCTTAAAAAAACCTTTTATACTCCTTAGAAAAAAAAATAAATTGCCAGCAGAAACACATTCTATAGATTTTAAACTTGAGTATGGAACTGCAACAATGGAAGTTCATAAAGATTCATTTGAAAAAGATGACAATGTTCTTTTAATTGATGATTTAATAGCAACAGGTGGTACAGCTGATGCTGCTGCTAAATTGATAGAGATGTCAAATGCAAACGTAGCTGGTTTTATTTTTGTAATTAATCTATTTGATCTTGGTGGATTTGATAGTTTGGTTAAAAAAAAATATAAAGTTGAAAGTTTAGTAGAGTTTCCTGGACATTAATTTAATTTTTGATATTTGGTCTAAACCAAGATGCTTTTCCCATTATAGAGTTTATAGCTCCAGCTAAACGCATTTTATAAATATTTTTTTTATAATTATTTAAAAGAACTAAATAAAAAAAATATTTAATAATCGAAGATAAAAAATTTATTGAAATTTTTGATAAAGCTTGAAAAAAACCATAGTGTTTTTTATTAAAATAAAACTTTGACCACATCCAGTGCCAATTTCTTGAATATTCTAATTCTTCTTTATGAATAATATTAGATGATTTTCCACCAAGATGTTCTATTTGTGATCTTGTTATTATATAAATATTTTCTTTTTCTTTTTTTTTTTTTAAACATAGGTCATCATTTTCTAAATAAAGGAAAAAATTCTCATCAAAGTATATGTTGTCTTTAAATTTATTTTTATTGATAAGCATTGAGTAGCCATCTATACGATCAACTGAAAGTATTTTTTCAACTGTTAAGTTCGAAAGATTTTTAATTGGTGTGTAATTTGGGTATTTTGAGTCACTACACATGGGAGAGGCTATGGCAAAATCATCAATCATTTTCATACCATTAATTAACTCTTTGATAGTATCATTTTTAAATTTTACATCAGGGTTAATCACATAAGCAAAATCCGTATTACATTTTCCAATTCCAAAGTTATTTGAAGCACACATTCCTCTATTGCTGCTTATAAAAACTTCCAAATTTTTATAGGTTTTTTCTAAATCTTTTTTAAGATCAGCATTTCCTGAATTCTCTACTATTATCTTATTATAATCTTCTGGTAATGTTTTTAAGCATTCGTGGATAATTAATTCACTTTTATAAGTGACAATAACAAAAGTAGTATTATTATGATTTAAATTCATTAGGAATAACGACTATACTTAAAGATAGTATTGTTGTAAAAAAAAATATGCAAAAAGTTTTAGTGACTGGAGGATTAGGGTTTATTGGGAGTAATTTAATTAATTTACTTTTAAAACAAAAATTTTACGTAATAAACGTTGATAAAGTTAGTTATTCATCAAATTTTTATAATGTAAAAGAATTTGAAAAAAATAAAAACTATAAATTTGAAAAATGTAATCTAGTTAATAAGATACAATTAGGAAAAATCATAAACAAATATAAACCTAAAGGAATTTTTAATCTTGCAGCAGAAACTCATGTCGATCGTTCAATAGATAGTCCTCGGGCTTTCATTGACAGCAATATTATTGGTGTATTTAATCTCTTAGAAGTCTTTAAAAACTATGTAGCTAAGAATAAAAAAAGTAAACTAATTCATATATCTACAGATGAAGTTTATGGTGATGTTTTAAAAGGTAGATCTAATGAAGACTATAGTTATAAGCCAAGTTCACCTTATGCTGCTAGTAAAGCATCATCGGATCATCTTGTATATTCTTATTTTAGAACTTTTAAAATACCAGCAATTATAACAAATTGCTCAAATAATTATGGACCTAAACAACATCCAGAAAAACTGATTCCAAAATTAATTTATAACATTTTAAACAATAAAAGCTTACCAATTTATGGAAATGGTAAAAACTCTAGAGAGTGGATACATGTTGAGGATCACTGTAAAGCTTTAATTAAGATTTATAAAAATGGTAAAATTGGAGAATTTTACAATGTTGGTTCAAATAAAAATATGAATAATATTGAAATAACTGAAATGCTTTTAGGGATTGCAAATAAACATTTCAAAATAGGTTCTAAAGTTAAAATAGATTATATTAAAGATAGACCAGGACATGATTTTAGGTATGCGCTAAATAGTAATAAAATTAAAAAGAAATTAAAGTGGAAACCCAAAATAAAGATATTGCCAGGACTTGAAAAAACATTTTTATGGTATTTAAATAATAACTCTTATTTTGATAAGTTAAAAAAAAAAGATATAATAAAAAGACTAGGCAATTAAGATGATAAAAAAAGGAATTATTTTAGCAGGAGGTATGGGAACTCGCATGAGCCCTTTAACCAAAGCAGTAAACAAACAACTGCTTCCAATTTATGATAAACCATTAATTTTTTATTCATTATCAATATTGATGCTATCAAAAATAAAAGATATTCTTATCATCGTTAACAAAGGTCAACTTGATCAATATAAAAGAATTATACCTAATGGTAATAACCTGGGTGTAAAAATTACATATAAAGAACAGAGTAGCCCTAGGGGACTACCAGATGCTTTTATTCTGGGTGAAAAATTTATAGGTAGAGATAATGTTGCTTTAATACTTGGTGATAATTTCTTTTATGGTCAAAGCTTATCAAAAACACTATTAGAGTGCTCTAAGTTATCAAATGGTGCAAAAATTATATTGCACAAAGTACAAAAACCAGAGCTTTACGGTGTTGCAAAGGTAAATAAACAAAAGAAGATAATCAGTATTAAAGAAAAACCAAAAAAGTTTATATCTGATTTAGCTATAACAGGTCTGTATTTTTTCGATAACAAAGTTGTAGAATATTCTAAGAATCTCAAACCATCAAAAAGAGGTGAGCTTGAAATAACAGATCTTTTAAACAAATATAAAAATAAAAATAAATTAAAAGCTGATTACATTGGTAGAGGTGGGGCATGGCTAGATACTGGTTCAATTGAAGACTTTTATAAAACTACACTATTTGTTTCTGCAATTGAAAATCGTCAAGGCTTTAAAATTGCCTGCATTGAAGAAATTGCTTATCTTAATAAGTGGATAAATAAAAATCACATTTTAAAATCAATTAAATTTTATGGGAATTGTGATTATTCAAATTATCTTAAAAAAATTATTTCTTAATATGTTATAGATTAAATATATCTATAATTTGTTTAATTCTTCAGCTGCAATAAATATATTTTTTTTTATTTTCCAATTTAATATTTTTTTTGTGTGTGAGTTATCACCAATTGGTGTTGAATTTTTAGTTAATTTACTGTCTATAAATTTGTTTTTAATCTTATTTTTTTTTAATAAAAATTTTATAATATCATTAATAAATGTTTCTTTGCTAGATGAAAAAATTAACTTATGTGGATTTTTTTTTGATATAATCAATTTATATAAACCATTACAAATATCTTCAGCATGTGAAAAGTCGCCTGATATATTTTCTTGATAAATTTCAATTATCTTTTTAAAATTTTTTAACTTAATTAATCTTATCAACCTTGGTATCAAAAATTTTTTCTTTCTATGCATAGAATCATGGTTAAATAAAATTGCAGTAGTCATATTTGAGTTGTATTTTTTTTTATTACTAAGCATATATTTAAATGACTCAACTCTAAATTTTGCATAAGAGTTCATGGGATTAAATTTAGATTTAAGATTTGCTATTTTTCTAAATTTTCCAAACATCTGAGATGTGCCTATAAGTATCAGTTTTTTGTTAGGTTGTTTTAATGAAAAATATTTAATTAAGTTTTTTGTGGCCTGCAAATTATTTTTGTAAAAATCTTTTTTTCTTTTTAATTCTATATAGTTGGGATTTTCAGTTCCAAGATGAATTACACATAATGGATTTATTCTTTCTAGAAAGTTTGATATTTCATTATATTTTAGTAGATTAATCTTATGATAATTTACATTTTTTACTCTATTTGAATTAATTCTTTTTACTACTCCAAAAACATTATATTTTTTTTTTAATAAAGATCTACTTAGGATAATTCCATCTTGTCCTAAAGCACCGGTAATAATTATATTATTTTTTTTTAACACAAGTTAAGTTTTATAGCTTTTTTTTTATATTTAAATCATTAAAAAATAAAATATCTCTTTAGACTATATTAAATTTATTGTAATAAGATTAATATCAAAATATGAAAATTAAAAAATGCAGATTATGTGATTCCAAAAAATTTTCTGACCTTTTTAGTTTGGGGAATTTGAGTTTCACTGGGAAATTTACTAATTCAATTAAGCCAAATATACCAAAAGATTATCTCAATTTAATTATGTGTAAAAAATGCACATTAGTTCAGTTAGATAGAAGCTTTAGTCCCAATTACCTTTATTCAAATGATTATGGGTATAGAACTGGAATCAATAAAACTATGACAAAACATGTTGGTGCTGTAGCAAGGGAAGCTGTAAAACTTGCCCAGCCAATTAAGGATGATTTTGTATTAGATATTGCAAGCAATGATGCCACTCTTCTTAATTTTTATAGTAAAAAACTCAATACAGTTGGCGTTGATCCATTAATTCAAAAACATAAAAAATTTTACAATAAGATTAATTATAAATTATCTAATTTTTTTTCATATAATTTACTTAAAAAAAAAAAATTAAATAAAAAATATAAAATAATTACTGCTTTATCAATGTTTTATGATTTAAAGAATCCACATTCTTTTGTCAAAGATATAGTAAAAATTTTACATAAAGATGGAATCTTTATTTTAGAACACGCTGATCTACTTTCAATTATCAAAAATTGTTTATTCGACACAATATGTCATGAACACCTAGAATATTATTCTTCAAAGATAATTATAGATTTAATGAAAGTGAATAAATTAAGAGTATTTAATATCAAACCAAATGCTACTAATGGTGGAAGTATGAGATATTTTATTTGTCATGACAGTTCAAAATTCAAAAATAATCAAAAAATTATATCTTCAATTTTAAATCAAGAAAAAAAATATAAATTAAATTCTGTTAATACATATTATAAATTTTTTAAAAAAATTAATTTAATAAAGAAAAAATTAAACAATTTATTAAAAACTATTAAAAATAAGAATTTAACTATTCATGGATATGGTGCCTCTACTAAAGGAAATGTTCTTTTACAGTATTTTGGGTTAACTAATAAATTCATTCATTATATTGCAGATAGAAATCCTCAAAAATTTAACTCTTATACACCGGGAACAAAAATTAAAATAATTTCTGAAGATTCTTCTAGAAAAATGAAGCCAGGATATTATTTGGTTCTACCCTGGCATTTTAAAAATGAAATATTAAAAAGAGAGTCTAAGATTAGAAGAAAAGGAACAAAATTTATTTTCCCACTTCCTGAATTAAAAATTTTATAATTTTATTTTCAAAATAAATATGTGCCTATGGGCTTAGTGGTAGCGGGAAGTGGAATCGAACCACTGACCTCAGGCTTATGAGTCCTGCGCTCTAACCAACTGAGCTACCCCGCCACTTAATTTACATTGATTTATAATAGATTTTTGTTTTAGTGCAATATATAGAGATAATACTAAAATCTCTATATACGTAATAAATAATTGATTTTTTTATTTATAAAGAAACAATAACACCCGTAACTACGATTACAGAACTAATTAAACCTAAAAAAACTAAATTATCTCTCTTAGATTTTTTTTGTTTGTCTCTAACTTCAGCGAGCAGATGATTAATATCAACCTTATGAAATGGTTTATCAACAAAAATTTTTGGAGTGTTTACTACTGTTTGGTTTTGATATGCTCTTTCTGAACTCATATAATTTACATTCAATCATCTAATTCGAATCATAACAATAAAACATTTATCCATTTTGGGTTGACATTGGTTTGTTTTGTGTTCATTTTGGGTTAGAATAACATAATTACAGAAAGATTTATTGTAAAGTGAGAATAGGCTTACCAAACATCTCTGAGCAAGTTTATAAAGAAGATTTGTCAAGAATATTTGAAAAAAACTATCCTATTATTGGTCCAATATGGGTTACCCATCAAACGGAATGGCTTAATTCTATTTATGCATCATTTAAAAATCATGATAAATTTTTGATACTTATTTACTTAATTAAAAAGACTTTAGACTTTTACTCAAAAAATTTAGTTAAGTTGACCTATAATGAATTTTATTCAAAAGATACAGTTGAAATTGAAAAATTTAATGTAAGTGAAATTTCAAAAAATATTGTTATTCCAAAAGAATCTGCAAGAAGAAAGATAATTGAACTCGAAAACAGTTATGCAATTTTAAGAACTTCAAAAAAAATTATAATTGATAGATCTTCATTTCCATTTGTTAAGCCAATAAATTCAATAAGAAGAATTAGTCGTTTTTTATCTATATTTTCAAAGATGCTAGTCGAGGAAAATATCTTAAAAAAGCAATTAAGTTCAGAAGAATTAGAAAAGACTATTAAAGAAAACTTCTCATTAGTTTGGAAAGCTTATTATGAATTACAAATTCCAATGATGGTAGGTTATAAAAAAATTTTTGGAGATTTAGAAACTTTTCACATCTATGGTACATGCCTAGTTAACCAACATATATACTCTAAAGAACATGGTGGATCTAACTTGACTAAATCAGAATTTGTTGAATCTATTTTTTCTAGTCTTGAAACACAAGGACTCAATGCAATGTCAATTTCTGACATTACAGGCATACCAAGAGCAACAGTTGTTAGGAAATTGAATAGATTAATTAAACAAGATTATTTATCAATTAATAATAAAAAGCATTACAGACTAACAGGTAATTTAATAAAAACACTAGTTCCAATACAAAACAGTGTACTTCGTCAATTAGGTGAATTTTCAACTACAATCTACAATTTAGCAATATTATAATTTAATAATAAATTTTTATGTATTTTTTTTAATAATAAATACAAAAAATATCGAAGTTACCATCATCACTAATGCATAAGCTGCCGTAGGCACAATATAAACCATTTCATCAAATAATTGCGTTGAAACAAATACTGCTAAGGTTCCATTTTGCAACCCACATTCTAATGAGATACATCTCTGTTGTGCAACTCCTGTTGAAAAAAATTTAGCAACATAAAAACCTACAAACATCATCACAATATTAAGTATTAATGCAATAAGACCAGCACGCGTTATAAAGCTAACAATATTATCCCATTCCTCAATATAAATAGAAATAAAAATTAAAACAAATAAAGCTATTGATATTCTCTGAATTAACAAAACATTATTTGAAATAAAACTTGTAGCAAAGTGTCTAATAGTCATTCCTATTAAAACTGGGACAGTTACAACAAAAAACATTTTTAAAGAAATACCCATCATAGAAATGTCTTTCAAAACATAATCAATATTTAATAAATCAATTGAAAAAAAAATAATAAAAGGAACAGATACAATGCTAATTAAGCTGATAATTGCTGTAAGTGTTATTGATAAAGCAACATCTCCGTCTGCAAATTTAGTAAGCACATTTGAAGTCACACCACCTGGTGCTGCTGCAATAATCATCACACCTAAAGCAAGCTCTAATGGAATATTTAATAATTTAATAAGTGCAAATGCTACAATCGGAAGTACAACCATCTGACAAATAAAGCCAACCAAAAAATCTTTTGGGAATTTAACTACCCTTGTAAAATCTTGAACTTTTAAATTCATTCCAAGTCCAAGCATTATAAGAGCTAAACCTATTGGTGCTATTTTTGTTACTATTTCCATTTAAACCTTATTTGTAAAAAATTTACTTGGTTTGTAGATAATTTTAAAGAAATTTATACACTTAAAAATGGTGTAAGTTTAAAGATAACTTAAATAATTTTAAATTTAGTATTTTTAAGAGGCTTTATAAGAATATTCACTTCATGCTTTTGTTTTTCAACTTCAATATATAGTTTTTTGTTCTGCAACTCTTCATTAGATAGGTTTGTAGAAATATATCCAAAAGATAAATTCTTATTATAGTTAAACGAATAATTTCCTGAGGTTGTTCTGCCAATTATTTTATTATCTAAATAAATGGGTTCATCATGTAGCAATAAAGGAGCACCTGGTTTACTATCTTTTAGAGTAAACATTGCAAATCTACTTATAAGCTTTTCTTTTTTAATTTTTTCAAGAGCTTGTCTACCAATAAAATCTACATCTTTTTTATAGCTAATTGTAAATGATAATCCTGCTTGATATTGGTTTTCTTCTGGAGAAATATCATGTCCCCAGTGTAAAAAACCACTTTCCATTCTCATAATGTCCATTGCATGCATGCCACAATTAGAAAGGTTGAAGTCTTTACCTTTGTTTACAATTAATTCATATAATCTTTTAGCATCTTTAAATTCTACATATAATTCATATCCTAATTCACCAACATAAGATAATCTTTGAGCCCAAACTTTTACTCCTTCGATTGTAATAAATTTGGCTGTTCCAAATTTGAAATTATTATTCTCAAAATTATCTTTACTAATAGTTTTAATTAGATCTCTACTTTTTGGACCAAATAAACCAAACACACAAAGATCATCAGTTACATCTTTCAATTTTATTTCTTCAGGAAGGTGTTTTTTGATATGAAATTTGTCTCGTTCTCTTGTTGCGGCAGAGCTTATTATTCTAAAATGATTTTTTTTAAGACAAACAACTGTTAAGTCTGTTTCTATTCCACCATCACTATTTAGCATGTGTGTGTAAGTACATTTTCCAATTTCATCTTTTATATTTGCTGTACAAATCTTTTGTAATTCTTGATGAGCTTTATCTGAAATTATTTCAAACTTAGAAAAAGGTGTTAAATCAAACAAGCCAACATTTTTAATTGTATTATTAGTTTCATATTCTGCTGAAGGGTACCAGTTTTGGTAATTATAACTATATTCATACTCAGCTTTTTCTCCATCTAATGCAAACCACATAGGTCTTTCATATCCACCTGAAGCACCAAAACATGCACCAAAACTTTTTAAATTTTCATGATGAGGTAGTGTCTTAATATTCCTAGAAGTTGTATGTTGTTTAAATGGCCAATGCATACCATATAGATCACCTAAAGATTCAGTTATTCTGCTTTTTATAAAATCTAATTTAGAATGAAAATTTTGAAATCTTTTTATGTCGTAATTAAAAATATCCTCATTAATATGACCTGTCATCATCCATTCTGCTGTGGCTTTACCTACACCTCCACCACTTCCAATACCAATGCTATTTAATCCACAACAAACAAAAAAGTTTTTAACTTCTGGAACCTCTCCTAATAAAGTGTTGGTATCTGGGGTAAAAGATTCCGGACCTGAAAAAAATTTTCTAATACCTGCGGTTTCTAAAACTGGAAATCTTTTTACAGCAGCATTTAAGTATGGTTCAAAATGTTCAAAATTTTCCTGAAATTCACCAAAAGAAAAGTTCTCTGGCACCTTATTTGTTTTATCCCAAGCAGGAATGGAATTACCTTCAAAAATACCAACCAATATTTTACCAGCATCTTCTTTGATGTAGGTACGGTTATCAAAGTCTCTAATAATTGGTAATGTTTTTGAAAGATTTTCTATTGGCTCAGTAATAATATAAAAGTGTTCAGCTGGATAGAGTGGAATGCTAACACCAGCTTTTTCTCCAATTTGTCTTGACCACATTCCTGAAGCAAGAACTATATATTCACATTCAATCTTTTGCCCATTAACTTTTACACCTGATATTTTCCCATTTTTTGTTAAAATTTCCTCAACAGGTGATTTTTCAAAAATTTGTGCCCCTTCCATTCTTGCCGCTTTAGCTAACATGTGTGTAACACCTGAAGGATCAGCCGCACCATCTTCAGGCATTAAAATTCCACCAATTATTTCATCTGTATTTATAATTGGATAGTCTTTTTTAATTTGATCTTTATCTAAAATTCTAACATCAACATCATAAAGTTGTGCTGTTGTTGCTTGTCTTTGAAGTTCTTGCCATCTTCCTTTATTTTGAGCGATTGAAAGTGCACCGTTTAATCTTAATCCTGCTGAATGATCAACTTTCTTCTCAAGTTCTTTATATAAATCTAAAGAATATTTTCTTATTTTAGTTATTGCTGCAGAAGGACCTAATTGACTTACAAGTCCTGCTGCGTGCCATGTTGTTCCTGATGTTAACTGATCTCTTTCTAAAAGAATTGTATCTTTCCAACCAAATTTAGCTAAGTGATAAGCAACTGAGCA
>Ga0115000_10002971_pt1 | contig 14296 bp, 11 predicted proteins | sample ArcticOcean_MG_C_6_FD_89690 | JGI IMG/M metagenome (GOLD analysis project Ga0115000, IMG submission 89690) | Marine microbial communities from western Arctic Ocean - ArcticOcean_MG_CB8_128 | ecosystem: Environmental > Aquatic > Marine > Oceanic | place: Arctic Ocean: Canada Basin | collected...
ATTTTCAACTTAATTCACAAGCACCCAACTGAAGACGGGTGGGGTACGGTTATATATATAAAACGTGCACACATTCTTGAGCAATTTTTGTGTAATTTTATGTAACTTTTGTCAAGCGGTTTACAAAAAATGTTATGAAATAATTATCGATCCAAAAGATTTTTGTATTAATCTGATTAACACTTTTACTCTGCCCGAATTATCACCAAAAATAAACTTAGAAAATATTTATTTTATATTTAAATTTTAGACTAAGACAAAACTAATATTAATATTAGATACTAAGACAAGACTTATTAAAGGAAGATTCTCTTTGAATAAAAAAAATATTTTACTTTTAATTCTTTTACTAAATGCAGTCCTATTTGCTGGGTCTTCCGAAAACATTCACTTTTGGCAAGCGACAAAATTTAACAAAACTTTATCTGATAAATTTGCAATGTCACTGGAACAAGATCTTCGAACAGAATCATCCCTATTTTATGCCCATAGTGATATTGGATTCAAATATAAAATAAACACAAAGTTTACATTGAACATCAATTTCAGAGAAGTTTTTGAGAAAAAAGATGGTATTTGGGTTTCAGAGCATCGACCTCATGGAACTATTTCAACAAAAATGAAATTGGGTAACTTTAATATTTCAGCAAGAAGTCGAATTGAATACCGCTTAAAACAAAACAAAGATGCAATTTTTCGCAATCGCGATATGATTACTTTAAAATCTGGACGTGAATTCACATCTTTAAAATTAACACCCTATATTGCCGATGAAGTTTTTTATGATTTTGAGAAGAAAGAACTAAATCGCAACCGTGCATACATTGGCTTTTCGATAAAATCGTTTCAATCATTTAGTCCAACAGTTTATCTCATGAAACAATCCAATTATAAAGAAAATACATGGAGTTCTTTCATTGCAATGGGAATAAAAATAAATTTCTGAAGTTAATCTTCTTAATCTAAACTAAATTTATTCCTTTAGATTAAGTGTTTACATTATTACTATAATTATTTCTAAGGAGTTGATATGAGCAAAGAAAAAATGGAAGTTGGGCAAATATCTAAACCAAGGTTCGAATTTAGAACATTTGGACAAGATTTTAAAAATCAGGCAAGTAGAATGGCAAGGTTTTCAGTGCCTATTCCTGAGAAACTATGGATTCGCCACTCACCCGAAATTTATATTATGTCCCGGACTAATGATATGAACAATACAAAAATTCGTGAGGGAAAAATGGATATTAAAACATATGTCCAAACAATCGATGAGTTAGAACAGTGGAATCCACTTACAAAAACAGAATTCCCGGTATCCGTTGATTTTTTGAAAAGCGATATTTTCCCAGCATTTCAAGTTGAAATTCCTGTGTTTAATAAAAATGAATATACTCACGATGAATTTTTAATAATGGTAAAAGATCATCCTGAATTACAAGCTGTCACTGTTTTAAAGGAGCGTTATGGCTATATGGTAAATGATACCATTTGTGAAGTTGGGTTTGTATTAGTTAATGGAGCAAAAATCATGTCTATTAACTCTGAATCCACTGAATTAGATGATATTAAAAAAACCATGTCAGACGTTGGGCTCGACGGAGTTGAAAATATTAATTATCTCCAGGCGATAAAGCGTGTTATCGGATGGATCGATAAACCATTAGCAAATTAATAAGAATCTGATATTAAAATATCAACAAGTCCAAAATTAGAAAGACAATATTATGGCAAATGAAATTGAAAGAAAGTTCTTAATTAAATCTCTTCCTGAAGGTATGAGTGGGACAACTATGCGCCAAGGATATCTTCAGCCAGAAAAAGAAAGGGCTGTGAGGGTACGAACGGTTGAAAAAGATGGTTCAAAAAAAGGTGTTCTTACCATTAAAGGAATGGGCAGCTCGAGTGGAATGAGTCGCTACGAATTCGAAACGGAAATTCCCGTGACGGACGCAGACCATCTTCTATCTCTTTGCGACCAACCACTTATTGAAAAAACCAGATATAAATATGATCACGGCGGATTGGTTTGGGAAGTGGATGAATTCCATGGTGTAAATAATGGATTAGTTGTGGCAGAAGTAGAATTAGAAAGCGAAGAGCAGACTTTTGACAAACCGAGCTTTATTGGTGAAGAAGTCACGGGTCAAACTAAGTATTACAATATGATGCTTCTTAAAAATCCCTATACTACTTGGTAATCTAAACTTTACAAAAGTTCAAAACTTTCGCAAAGTTCTTTTTATCAACACCTTAAAACTCTTGAAAAAAACAATATTTAAAGTTTTCGGTTTTACTCTTCTCTTGTTGAGTATTGTGTCTGCGCAGTTTCCCGAAAAACCTATCAAAATTGTTGTCTATACAGGTCCAGGCGGATTAATCGACATAACAGCTCGCAAATTTGCAAGCGTAGCGGATAAATACGTAGATGCGACATTTGTCGTTGAAAATAAACCCGGTGCCGGTGGAATTGTTGCATTGAAAAAAGTACTCCAAGCTCCAGAAGATGGATATAATCTTTATGCTGTTACAAAATCAAATATTGCCAAATTCATTCAAGTAGGTGGTCGCGATTATGTAAATGCGCTGCATTGGACGGCAATGTTAATGGCTGATCCCGAATGCGTTTTGACAAATGTAGGAAATAATATTTTTGAATGGGATGATCTTTTCAATGATGCATTACAAAATCCCGGAGAACAGAATTGGGTGGGACCAGCAGCTGGTGGATTAGATCATGTAACCGCTATGAAAATATGGGATGAATATGGTATGTCTGCCAAATGGATTCCATACAAAAGTGGTGGAAAGGCAATTGCTGCTTTACTTGGTGAACAAGGAGTTGCCTATGTTGGTAATCCACGTGATGCTCTTGGTAACCCTAATTTGCACATTGCTGCAGTTTCAAGTGATGAGAGATTAGAAGCCTTCCCTAATGTACCAACTTTTGCTGAACTTGGTTCGACTACACTAAGCAATGAATATATGTGGCGTGGGTTTGCCCTAAAAGCAGGAACACCACCTGATGTTATTGAATGGTATACTTCCCTATTCCAACAAGTTACAGCCGATCCAGATTGGAAAGAATTTTGGGAAAAGGGTGGTATTGAGGTTGAATTCATTGGTGGGGATGAGTTTGCTAATATCGTGAAGCAGGACGTTGAAACATTCGAATATTATCTAACGAAGTCGGAGATTATTTCTACTTCTAGTAATAACGGGTTAAGTAAATATGGACAGGGTACACCTTTATTAATTTTAACCATAGGTTTGATTTCTATCATTGCTTTAGCTGGATACTTGGTATATAAATCGTCGTTCTCAAATACTTTTGGCCGGATAATGGTAATTTCCTTTTTCCTATTAATTTCAATAGTATTATATCTGCAATCTTTCATTTTTCCGGTGAGTCATGAAGTTGGACCAGCTGTTATTCCTCGTTTATGGATATTTGCATTAGTTCCACTTTCTCTTTTACTATTAGTAAAAACGTTAAGGAATAAAGATGGTGTTGAGCAAGCCGGAACGCGAGTTGATATTGTTTTAACATTTATTGGCTTCCTTGTCGTTTATTTATTAATGATGAATTATGTCGGGTATTTCCTAAGTACTTTTATTTTTATGATTACCGGAATGATTTATTTAGGTTATAAGAATAGAAAAGTAATGCTCATTACATCTACAACATGGATTGTGTTTTCATATATCATTTTCTATAAGATATTATTTGTACCGCTTCCGCTTGGTAAGTGGTTTGAGAAATTATTCTAATGGAATTACTTACAAATTTAGGTGATGGACTTTCATACGTAATTGGTGTCGTACCTATCCTTACAATTATTTTGGGTGTTACGGTGGGTATTATTGCAGGAGCAACCCCAGGGCTTTCTCCTTCGATGGGTGTGGCCTTACTAGTCCCCTTTACATATGCAATGACTCCAACTTTAGCACTAATATTGCTTGTCGCAATTTATATTGCTGCAAACTATGGTGGTTCAATTACAGCTGTAACAATCAATGCCCCTGGCACTCCATCATCTGTAGTTACATCATTTGACGGATATCCATTAACTAAAAAAGGTAAACCGGGTATGGCGCTTGGAGTATCTCTAGTTGCATCAACAATTGGAGGTATTGTAGGTACTCTAATATTAATATTTTTCTCAGGCCCGCTTGCAAAAGTCGCTTTGAAATTTCATCCGGCTGAGTATTTTGCCTTAGCGATATTCGGGCTCACCACAGTAGCATCCCTTGGTGGAAAAAATTGGATCAAAGCATTTATTGCAGCAATGTTTGGACTACTAATTAATACTATAGGTATAGATCCAATTTCAGGAGTAAGCCGATTTACATTTGGGCTATCTTTTTTATATGATGGATTCGCTTTGATACCTGCGCTGATTGGTTTATTTGCATTAAGCGAAATATTTAAACAATTGGAAACCGGAAAATTTGACAGCAAAGCTGCTGATTCAGGGAAACAAGAATGGCCAACTTTATTAGAATATTGGAAGTTAAAAGTAACCATTTTACGCTCTTCTGTTATAGGTACAATAATCGGGATATTTCCAGGAGCAGGGGCAACAATAGCTGCATTTATATCCTATGATTTGACTCAAAAACTGAGCAAAACACCTGAGAAGTTTGGAAAGGGCAGTCTGGAAGGAGTAGCAGCTGCAGAAGGAGCAAACAGTAGTTCCGTTGGCGGTGCATTAATTCCATTATTGACATTAGGAATACCGGGCAGTGCTTCCACTGCCGTACTGATCGGAGCGCTAATGATTCACGATCTTACTCCCGGTCCGCAACTATTTATTTCTAGTCCTGACATTATTTACGGTTTACTCTCAAGCTTATTATTCGCAAATATTTTTTTATTAGTGATTGGATTCTTTGGCAGTCGATTATGGATTAAAGTAACTTTAATTCCAAAACGAATATTATTCCCAATAATATTCGCTATATCAATCATCGGAAGTTTTGCCGTTCGCAATTCATTCTTTGATGTAACAGCCTGTTTAGGCTTTGGTGTTTTCGGTTGGATCCTAAAACGTTACAATTATCCGGTTGCTCCTATAGTCCTCGGTATGGTGCTAGGAAATATTGCAGAGACTAACTTTATACGTGCCGTCATGATGGATGGATGGTCAGTATTCTTTACGAGACCTGTAAGTTTAATTATGTTATTAGTAGCACTTGCTAGTTTTTCGGTACCATTAATACAATCGAGAAGAAAAAAGAAAGATGCTCCAGGGTAAAGAAAAAATGAAAAGTATTAACACACTGAAAAGAAAATGGTCAATGCTAATTGTAGTGTTGTTAAGTGTGTTAAGTCCCATTCTTGCAGGATCACCAAATCCTTCAGATGCCATCGCTTGGGGAAAGCTTGTTATGACTCTTGCTGGTGGGTTAGCCTTTTTCTTATATGGTATGGAAAAGATGAGTGAGGGGATGAAAAAATCCGCTGGCGACCGAATGCGAACTATTCTTTCAGCCCTAACCAACAATCGCTTTATTGCTATGTTTGTGGGTGCCTTTGTCACTATGGTAATTCAAAGCTCTAGCGCAACCACTGTCATGTTGGTGAGTTTTGTCCAAGCGCAACTCATGACATTTGTTCAATCGTTGGGTGTTATTTTAGGTGCAGATATCGGCACGACAATCACTGCACAATTAGTGGCCTTTAAATTAACAGATTATGCTTTGGTTATGATAGCAATTGGATTTGCTTTGACCATGTTTTCAAAAAAAGACTCAACAAAATATCTGGGGGAGGCAATTCTTGGATTTGGTATTTTATTTTTCGGTATGAAACTCATGTCCGATGCAATGAAGCCATTAAGAACATTCTTACCATTTATTGATTTATTAAAAGGACTAGAAAATCCTCTACTAGGTTTATTGGTTGGCGCATTATTTACTGCATTGGTTCAAAGTAGTAGCGCTTTCACGGGAATCATAATTGTATTAGCTCAACAAGGATTGCTCACCTTGGAGGCCGGAATACCCTTGATAATGGGTGCTAACATTGGCACCTGTATCACCGCGGGACTTGCCAGTATTGGTACTTCTAGGGAAGCTAAGCGAGTAGCTATTGCTCATGTAATGTTTAAAGTTGGAGGTGTTCTTCTTTTTATTTTTTGGATACCCACATTCGCAGACATTATTCGCTCCATATCACCTGCGTCAGTAGGGTTAGATAATCTCGATAAACTAGCATACGAAACACCTAGGCAAATTGCAAATGCCCATACAATATTTAATGTGAGCTTGGCTTTGTTTTTCATACCCTTCACAACGTTTTTTGCGAATTTAATAATGAGAATTTATCCTGAGGTAGAAAAAGAAAATGGAATACAGCCTGCAACGTGGCATTTAGATGATAAAGCGATAGCAACGCCAGCGCTTGCCCTTGAGTTGGCCAGAAGTGAGGTTGCCCGAATGTCTGCTATTTTCGGTAGAATGTTGGAATCTATTATTGAACCTTTTAAATCAAATGACGATCTCCTCGATCAAAAATACCCGCAACTCTCACTTATTGAGGGAGTTGAGATGCGGGAAGAGAAATTGGACTTTTTAGAGGAACGAATTGTGTTGTATTTACGGAAAATTGGGCAGCAAGAACTCTCGAGCGAACAGATCCAGGAAGTATATGGCATGATGTCCATTGTGAATGACATAGAAAGTATTGGAGATATTATTGAAAAAAACATGATTCCGCTTATTGCCAAAAAGTCCGCATTGAAAGCTGACTTTTCAAGTGAAGGAAGAGAAGAGTTAGAAGTTTTTCATACAAAAATATGCAAACAGATAAGTCGATTAAACGATGCTTTTTCTGAGCTAAACCCTGAGATTGCACGGCGCATTATGTTGAAAGAAGAAAAATATTCTGATTTAGAAGCAGAGTATCGCACAAGACATTTAGAGCGAATTCATGAAGAGAGGGAAGATTCTATTCAGACACATGAAATTCATATGGAGCTCATGGATCTACTGAAACAAATCAATGTCTATACGGGCGATATTGCCAAATCAATTCATGCTATCGGTATAAAATAAAGATTTGCAGATTAATTTGATTAACACTTTTACTCTGCCCGAATTATCACAAAAAATGAACCAAAGAGTTATTTTTTGTATTTAAATTCTTAGATTATTGCAAAACTAATATTATTGTAAGGGTTAATTAGAAATGAAATACTTTTCAAAAACAAAGCTCCTCTTAATGATTGTTATAAATTGTAGTGGGCTACTCTATGCGCAAGAAGTATCCGCGAATGCTATTAATTGGGGCTTTTTAATAATGGGCCTTTTTGGAGGTTTATCCTTATTTTTATATGGCATGTCTAAAATGAGCGATGGGTTGAAAAAGGCGGCGGGAAATCAAATGCGTAAGATTTTGGCAACCTTGACTAAAAATCGCGTGATTGCTCTATTTGTGGGCGCTTTCGTTACCATGATTATTCAAAGCTCCAGCGCCACTACCGTTATGCTTGTTAGTTTTGTTCAGGCGCAGCTTATGACATATGTCCAATCAATTGGCATTATCCTTGGGGCAAATATAGGCACAACAATTACGGCCCAACTTGTGGCGTTTAAGTTGACAGACTATGCTCTTCTCATGATTGCAGTTGGTTTTGCTCTTACTATGTTTAGCAAAAAAGAAGCTCTCAAACACGTTGGTGAAGCCGTTCTAGGGTTTGGAATTTTATTTTTTGGTATGAAAATTATGTCTGACTCTATGAGGCCACTACGAAGCTTTGAACCTTTTATTGATATGATGAGGGGATTAGAAAATCCCATTTATGGCCTAATGATCGGAGCCGCATTCACTGCCTTAATACAAAGCTCTAGCGCATTCACTGGTATTGTTATTGTCCTTGCTCAGCAAGGCCTGCTTACATTAGAAGCGGGCATTCCAATGGTTTTGGGCGCCAATATCGGAACATGTGTTACTGCGGGACTTGCAAGTATCGGCACCATTAGAGAAGCAAAGCGCGTAGCCATTGCCCACGTGTTGTTTAATTTAGGCGGCGTATTGCTTTTTGTTTGGTTTATTCCACCTCTGGCTGAACTTGTTCGTTCGATATCTTCTGTGAGCGATCTTAGTGGCATGGAAAAGCTTGCAGCAGAAACGCCACGACAGATTGCAAATGCGCATACAATATTCAATATAGCCGTAGGATTAATTTTCCTTCCATTTACCGGCATCTTGGCAAAACAAGTTTATCGACTTCTACCACGCACAGAAGAAATAAAAGGAATAAGACCCGATCTTTGGCACCTTGATGATTCACAAGTAGCCAACCCGGCAATTGCCATTAAGCTCGCCCAAACTGAAATGTTGCGAATGATAAAAATTCTTTCCAGGATGCTTGATTCGTGTTTCCAACCTTTTATTAATGATGAGCCGAAACAGGATGAGGTACATGAACATCTTTCACTTATTGATGGAATCGATATGCGGGAAGAAAAAATAGACTTTCTTGAAGAAAAAATAACAAATTATTTATTTCAGGTTAGTCGGGCAGAATTAGATACCTCACAAGCACAAGAGACCTTCTCTTTAATTTCAATGGTTAATGATATGGAAAGCGTTGGAGATATAATCCACAGAAACCTTGTGCCTCTCATATATAAAAAACAGGCCCTAAAAGAATCCTTTTCAACAGAAGGTGAAAAAGAACTAGTCGCTTTTCATAATAAAGTAGCGAAACAAATGTCTCGATTAAGTGAAGCTTTTTCTGAGCTTAACTTTGAAATGGCCCAAAAGGTGCTAAAAAAAGATGTAGAATACCTAAGCTTGGAAGCAGAGTATCGACAGGCGCATTTGGTTCGTGTACAAATGGAAAAGACCAATTCAGTAGAAACACATGAAGTTTATATGGAACTCATGGATATGTTGAAACAAATCAATGTATACATCGGAAATATTGCAAAAACGATTACCGATATAAAGATTTAAAAATAAAGAGTTAAAGAGGGGTATTAGAAAATGAAACGGAACGGAAAATGGTCAATTTTACTTATTTTGTTGGGTATTTTTTTTAGCGGGTGTTCATCTAAAGAAATCAATAGACTTAACTCCAGTGAATACAAACTATTGTTAAATAACGAAAAGTTTAATGATTACGAGGCTGGCTTTAAAAATTATTGGTCTATCGTTAAAACGGTTGCAAATAATAATAATATCCCAATTCTTGAAAATGAAAATCCTTTTAAGTTAAAACATAAAGAAGTTAGTTTTTTTGATACAGAAAACTTGGATCTGCGGAAATATGGATTTTTAATCAGACAAAGAGTGAACTATAAAGGCAATAATAAAAAACCAGGAGTTGAGTTTACTGTAAAATACAAACAATCAAATCCAAAAGAAGCGCTTTCCGTGGACTTAATGCTTACAGAAGGATATTTGCCAAAAGATGATACGATTGAATTAGAGTCCGATATTGTCTATAATGCCATATCCAATGGCGGGCGTGATATAAAATATTCAATTTCCAACTCTGTTAAATTAGATAGTGTCCCTGAAATGACCTTGGGTGCTTTTTCTAAAATGTATTCTTCCCTTGGTGTTCTTGGCCTCTCTCCTTCCGCTCCCCTCAATCTTGTTGGCGGTGTTTTTGCTGACGAATGGAAAGTGGCTCCAGGCAAGTTAGATTTTGGCGATGGTTTATTTGGTAGTGTGGATATGTCAATTTGGATAGTTCAAACTAAAAATGGATTAGAGCGTATTCCTGAATTTTCTTTTGATCATCCCTTTCTTGAAAATCGCGAGTATAGCAAAGAGGCTATGACCCGCTGTACTGATTTTATAGATAAACTGCAAAATTTTGAAACCAGCTGGGTTGTACCTGGTGCGTCAAAATCATCTTTTTTGTTTGGAAAACACAAAAAAAACTAAAGGAAAAATAAAGTGAAAAAATTATTTAATTGGTGGAAAACAGGAGAAGACAAGCCGTTACGCTCCGATAAATCACAAATAAAAAAGCTTTTTAATTATAAACGAAACAGCGTTTTATGGTCAGTCGTTTTTGGGTATGGAATATTCTATATAGGGAGGCTTACGATCTCCGTAGCTAAGAAACCCATGATGGATGCAGGAATTTTGGATGCAACTGAATTGGGGATTATCGGCTCACTTTTATTTTACACCTATGCTATAGGTAAACTAACAAATGGTTTTCTTGCCGACCGTGCAAATATTGCCAAATTTATGTCAACGGGGTTATTTGTCTCAGCTGTTGTAAATCTCATCTTTGGTTTCATGACCAGCTTTTGGGCTTTTGCTATTCTTTGGGCAATTAATGGCTGGTTCCAGTCCATGGGTTCAGCACCGGCTGTGGTGAGCGTAACACAATGGTTTAGTAACAAAGAGCGGGGAACCTACTACGGAATTTGGGCTGCATCCCACAATATAGGAGAAGGACTAACCTTTATCGGAACAGCTACGGTCATTTCTATTTGGGGTTGGCGGGCCGGTTTTATAGTTCCTGGAGCTATTTGTTTTATAGTTGCAATTATTCTTTCCAGGACGCTTCAAGACCGTCCAGAAACCTACGGATTGCCCAATGTATTGGAATTCAAGGGAGAGAAGTCACAGAAACAAAAAACCAAAAAATCTATTAAAGATTTCCAATTAGATGTTTTGAAAAGCCCAGTAGTCATAAAAGTAGGTTTATCTGCAATGTTTTTATACATTGTAAGGTATGCGATACACAGTTGGGGGCCACTTTATCTGCAAGAAGTCAAGAACTTAAGCTTGCTTGAAGCAGGTACCGTCATGGGTGTAGCAACTATGTTTGGTCTTGGGGGAGCAATCTTTTCTGGGTGGTTTTCCGATAAGTTTTTTAATGCAAAACGAAGTCACCCTGCATTGATTATGGCTTTAATTCAAATTGTAAGCCTAATATTAATATATATGGTTCCCGCTAATAATCGTTTGATGAGCATCGCTGCCTTTGGCCTCTTTGAATTTACTTTGGGTACTCTGGTCGTATACATTGGCGGTCTTTGGGCCGTGGATTTATTGCCAATAAAAGCAGCTGGATCTGTTAAGGGAATGATTGGAATTTTCAGCTATATTGGTGCCGCAACCCAAGATTGGATTAGCGGATTATTAATCGATGGGGGAAAATCAGTGACAGATGGTGTAACTAGTTATAATTTTGATGCAGCTTTTTCTTTCTGGATTGGGGCGGCAGTTATAGCTACGTTGATACCCTTAACCCTTTGGAAAGAAAAACCAAAAAATTAGTTTAATTAAACAGGAGAGAAAATGATATTTTTATTGAAGCACTTTCATCGTGTACTAGCAATCTTTATTCTTACAGTTGGTCTATCAGCTCAAGCAGTTACCATTCAATCTGCAAGTGGTTTAAATGTAACGCTTGGCGGAGAAGTAGAAATGGAATTTATCGATGTTGAAGGTCCAGGTGGCTTTTCAAATCAAGATTTAACGGTAAAAAAAGTAAAGAACCGCAGCCCTCATATGAGAATTGACAAAGCAGTTCTAATAGCCAAGGTTGATTACAACGAGAACCTTTATTATAAATTTGAATTTCGATTCAGTGATGAAAAAGCGTTTATTGACAAACATTATGCCCGGTTAAATATCCCATCTATGAACACGCAATTTGAGTTGGGGAAAAACAAACCTATGGTTGCAACAAAAAGAAGAACTGAAGGGTACCCACTCATTGGAACAGCTTTCTGGAAAGGACGAGAGTATCATATAACTTCGGAAACAAAAACAGAAATGGGTCCATTTAAAATAACCGGTGGCCTTTCTTTCGCGATGAAAAGACCCATTGGCACTGACGATGCTGCGGAAGACAAATCATTCAAGATGTTAGTCTATGATAATTACGACAGCAAAGATGGGCAAACATTTGAATATGGCACCTCGCTTGGTCTAAAAGCCTTTGGGTTATCTGCTCAAGGTTGGTATTACACTGGAAAGCTTATTGATGACTTTGATTGGAAAATGTCTCTCGGTTTTATGTCTGGATATAACGATTATGCTAAATCGACTGAAGGTGTAGAAAAAGATGATATGACTCATTATTGGTATGGAGGTCGTGTTGGTTTTGATCAAGGTAATCTCCACACTCGGGTTGAATATATCAAAGCAATGGATGGATGGCTACCTAGAAGCGGTTACTATGTAGAGGGATCATACGACGTAAATCTTAAAAAAGGTGGAAGCATATCTCCGATTGTAAGGGTGGGGGAATTAAATATTGGCCTGCTCTATCCTTCGCTAGGCGATCCAGCTACGTGGGGTCGAACCCTGACGACAGTTGGGTTATTGGCAAAATTAAATGATTTTTTAAGCATGAAGGTTGAATATTATCTGGTAGGAGAAACAACCGGTGGAAAAGTAGCGACAAATAGTGAAGGGTTGGTTGTTGATAATAGTTTTGTAAAGGATAACCAACTGCTGTTGCAAATAAAATACGAATTTTAAATAAAAACTGGTTCAGAAAAACGAGCGTTTTTAAATTGACTTTAGACACTTTGTTTGAACCTATTTTAAAATAAAAAGTCAAAAAAAGGAAAATAGTTATGAAGAAACTATTAAGTGGTCTGCTAACATTTTCTATCGCGTTATTTTACGTATCGTGTGAAGATGAAGCAACTGAGCCTGTTGTTACTTATGACAGTTTTAGTATCCAAGCTGCCATGACATTAGACGCTGGAGCTGATGCTAATGCAGAAATCGTTCGTATGGTCCCAGGTAGTGAAACCCAAGCCGTGTTTGTTTCATCTGCTATAAACAGACTTACTGTTATAGACTACACAACAACATCTTTTTCATTTGGTAAAACATACGATCTTGACCCCGGTTCTGCCACCGCAGAAATGACGTCCTTAGATGTGTCGGTCAAAATTGGTGGTGAAAACTATGCTGCTGTTTGTGTCGCAGAGGCTGATTGTGGTAAAGGGAAAATCATGTTTGTTAGGCTTTCAGATGGAGTTGTTGTAAAAGAAGTGGAAGTTGGATATAATCCCGATGGAACTGCTTTTACAAAAAATGGTACTCATTTGATTGTTGCCAACGAAGATGATCGTGAAGATCGTCCGTGTAAGCCTGCAGATCGAAAGGGAGGCAGTGTCTCCATTATTGATCTGACCAATGGTGTTGCAAACGCAACTTTGCTTCAGGACTATCTCGTTAATTGGGATGATGAATCTGAACCCGAACATGCTGAAACATCTTCAGATGGTACGGTTATCGTATCAGTTCAGGAAACAAGCCAAATCATGATTTTTAATGTTGCTGATGTTCCTTTGACCTCAAGCAACTATAAAATCGTTGATTTACCATTGTCTGCAACTGAAGAAGCTGCTGAGCCAGATGGATTGTTTATTTCTCCTGATGGAAAGCATGCTCTAATTTCTAGCGAGAAAAATGGTACATTACAAATGATGACTCTCCCTGGTGGGGTATTATTAGGTAGCCCATATATCATCGAAGCTGATATTCCTGCGCCTCCATATAATATTGATGCTAGAAAATCAAAAAAACGGACAGAACCAGAAGAGTGTTCCTTGGTCGAAAAATCCGGCAAACTCTATGCTGTCTTGGCACTTCAGGAGGCACACGGCGTTATTGTCTACGATGTGACCGATCCTGCAAATCCAGTGTTCGACTCTATCGCCCCCGCAGGTGATCTTACAACAGATAAAGATGTTGCAATGGAGAAAAGTACTATTGGTTCAGAAGGCTTAGCAATGCATCCAACCAATGGTGTTGCCTTTTCAGCTAATGAAAGACAAGGTAGTATAACAATGTTTACTGCAAAATGGGCAAGAGACTAGTCATATTATTCCCTTATATAATTCAGGGCTGGCTTATCGCTGGCCTTGAATTATATAAATTTTAAACAACAATGAAACAATAATGAATTTTAAACTTCTTTCTATTGCTTCTTTTTTCTTTGTGACCTTTTCCTGTTCTCAAAAGCAATCACCTGTCGATTTGACGACCTTGGTTCAACCTTTTGGTGTTATCCCCAGCTCACAAAATGGATATGGTGGTGGTTTGGATCAACTGGCTCAACCTGACGATGTAGAAATTCTTTCAAACGGATCTTTTGTTATTACAGATGTAGACAACAATCGAATACAGCTTTTTTCTTCTGATGGATCTTTGTTGAAAAGCGTTTCCGCGAAAGACATCGGGTTAAAAAATAAAAACATTGTACCAACGGGCGTCGCAACAGATGGAAATGGGTTTATTTATGTTTCGCTTGAGGGAGTTGGGCACATTGCACGTTTTACACCAGAATTAATC
>Ga0115000_10002974_pt1 | contig 14286 bp, 11 predicted proteins | sample ArcticOcean_MG_C_6_FD_89690 | JGI IMG/M metagenome (GOLD analysis project Ga0115000, IMG submission 89690) | Marine microbial communities from western Arctic Ocean - ArcticOcean_MG_CB8_128 | ecosystem: Environmental > Aquatic > Marine > Oceanic | place: Arctic Ocean: Canada Basin | collected...
AGAATATATTCTTCTGTTTTGTTCCTCGGAAGTTTCATGATGGTGTAATAAGGTTCCATCATTTTATTGTCTATTTGTGGTATTTCCCATTGGTCTTCTTTGTTATAAAATGCTTGGGGTTTATTCATGTGATAAGTCGCATAGATAAATGCTTGAATTGTAAACAGGTCTGATGGATATCGAATATGACTTCTTAAATCCTCAGACATTTCACTCAACTCTTTAAACATTTCAGGGAATACATTCTTCCATGTGCGAATAATAGGATCATTGGGGTCAGCAACAAAGAAATCCATAGATCCTTCGTAAGCATCTATCACAATCTTTACGGAGTTTCTTACGTAATTACCAAACTGTGGAATTGTTTCTGAATAGGGAAATACTTCGCTTACAGTATAGGCGTCATAAATCCATTTCATTCTTCCCTCTGTTACAACAAGATAAGGGTCGCTGTCCAGTCGCAAGAATGGGGCGACCTTTAGAACTCGTTCTGTGATATTTCGATACATCAATACTCGACTTTCATTATTAATGTCATCAGAAAAGAGAACTTTGAAAGTTTTAAAACGTGCTGCTAAAAGCGCTTTTCTCATAAAAGAATTAACTTGGAAACCGCCACTTCCTTCGTAGTTTTTGTATACGTTTTTTTCTCCTTCTGGGTAATCAAACTCTTTTGTTCCCGTATTTACAAAAACATGATCGTTAGAAAGCTCGCCAAAATATATTTCGGGTTGTTCGATTTTAAGGTCTACACTTGAGCGAGGTGGAATATCCTTTACAAAAAGTACAGGCAAACCTTCAGGGGTTATTTGGTTTACCGGACTGAGAGATACTCCATAACCATGGGTAAAGGTGAGGTGCTCGTTGATCCAAGTTCGATTAGGTAAATTTTCAGATTTTAATTCACGAGCTGAAAGTAAAGTCTGACGATATTTTCCATCAATTGTGTAACGGTCATTATCGACCGAATTGAATTGGTAATAGGTTCTTATTTCTTGGATTTGGCCTAGCGTATCGAGTAGTGGCTCTTCGTCCCAAAGACGGATATTTTCTATCGTCAGGCTATTAGCTCGAATAGAGGCAGCATTTAACGACTCTGCTCCTGTTAGTTTTTTAGATTCAGTTGTGTTTAGTCCATAACCCAAGAGTGTTCCAGAAATGCTATGTTCTATAAAAGGTGTTTCTTTAATGAGTTCGTTTGGATTAACCACTAAATTTTGCAGAACCTTTGGATAAAAACTACCTGCAAAATAAATTAAACCTATTCCAGTTAGAGCAAGTGTGATTTTTTTTAATCCGCGTCCAGTTGCAATAAAGAAACTAAGCCCAGCTCCTATGATAGATAAAATTGACATTGTATTGAGTATTGGTAGCTGACCATGAAAATCAGCAAAGCCGATGCCTGTTAGCACGCCATTTCCACCTACAAGTAACTCGTATCGCTGTAGATGAAATTCTAGGGCCATAAGAATAAGAAAATAAAAAGCCAAAAATGATAATGGTCGTCGAGCTTCTACTTCCACTTTAACTCCATTGGGTCCAATGGAAATAAACTGTTTCATAAATACTATGATTCCTGTTCCAAGGCCGAGAACGACTAGAATTTCCCATAATATTGATTTCCCAAGATTAAGTAGTGGCAGTGTGAAAAGGTAAAAGGAATAATCATTTCCAAAAATTGGATCTCCACTGCCAAATGAAACAGCATTAGAATACAATTGTAATAGTTCCCATTTTTGTCCAACAATCCATCCTGTCATTACAGCTAATGCAAGAGGGCCAAATAGCATAAGATTTTTTAGATTTCCGGCAATAAAATCGAGTAACGGTAATTCACGACGAACAGAATCGGATAATAGAACCGGCAGATGTGAACTACGGTCATACATGAGTTTTAAAGGAAAAGAGGTAAGGGCGAAAAATAGAATCCCTGTAACTAGACCAAAACCCCATTGTGATAAGGCGACGGTCCAGAAAATAGAATCAAACTGGTGGCTAGAAAACCAAATCCAATCAAAGTAAAATTTGACTATTTTTTCAGCGAACATTGAACCAACGACAACCAAACCGAATAGAATAAATAGCCATTTTTTTTGTACGTTCATTAGTTTTCCTTTTAGGGTGTTTTCCACTTAATTGAACAGCCGATAGATGGTATTTGCTCACTAGCAATCAATTTTCCCGTGAGTATGTTTTCTAAGGCTAGTTTTAAATCTTTTTTAGTGACTTTTTCTTGATGCTCCCAATTATCGTCTACTCGCCCACGGTAAATAAGGTTACGATTTTCCCCATAAACGTATAAGTCAGGAGTACAAACAGCGTTATATTTTTTAGCTGTTGACTGACTTGGGTCGAATAAGTAGGGAAAAGAGAACTTTTTTTCTTTTGCCATAATTTTCATGTTCTCTAACGAATCGTCTGGGTAATTTATTGCATCGTTAGAGTTGATTCCTATAAACTGCACACCTTTATTTATAAATTCATTTTGCAGATTGATGAGCCGTGGAAGAACTGCTTTTACATATGGGCAATGATTGCACATGAATACAATCACTATGATTTCGCTATGCGTAAAACTAGTTAATGAGTAAGTATTACCATCAGTTCCGTCAAGGTTAAAGTCATGAGCTTCAGTTCCTAACGGAACCATCGTGGACTCAACAAGGGCCATAGTTATCTTTTAAGTCGTTAAATGGATTAAGTTTAAAAATGATTTTTTAATAGGTTTTTTAAATAAGACTAAAAAAGGCTTTCAATAGAATAAACACCTAAAGGATAAAATACTAGCCTAATAATTAAAACAATAAAGTTTTTAATTAGAGAAATAAATGTTTAGTTAGCTTTTGCAAGTCATTCCAGTAACACGACAGGTGTAACAAGCTGCATGAGAGAGTGGGAAAGGGCGCAATGTTTCTTTTATTGTATCCCCCATTCTAGCCTGATCCTTGTCAACTAAAATAGGACATACGTATACACCTGTTTGAGTTGCCATGCGTGAGGTAGAACATTGAAGGTTTGTAATATCATAATCCTCAAAGCATTTTTTTGTAACCTGTTCGTTCTTAGAGTAAATTCTTTTATTTTCTGATAAACGGCCTAGGAGGAACTCCGGAAGAATTTTAATTCTTGGCTGATAAATGTTGAGTGATTTTAAAAAGCTCAGAAATCTTTCTTCCATCTCTGCATCTTTCGCCTCTTCCCAGTTTCGAGTTATAGTTAGAATAGGAGAAAACCCAACGACACTTAGGTTGTGTATTCCCTTAGTGGCCTTGTTAAAAGCATTTTCTCCTCTAATTTTATCGTTTATCTTTTCATCAAAACTTTCCATGCTTACACGAAACTGGAGGTTATTGGAAGAATTGTTCTGAATTTCGCGTAATCGGGTCGCTTTTTCAGGAGTAATGAGAGTTCCATTGGTAAGAATATCAAGCGGGCCATATTGAAGAATAGTTGCTAAAATTTCAAAAATTTCAGGGTTCATAAATACTTCTCCCCCCGTGATGTAATAATCTTTTACCCCTAGGGTTTTAGATTCTTTTAGTTGTTGTAGTACTTTTTCTAAACTCATCATCCCGTGAGTATGGTTTTTAGGTCCACAACTAATGAAACAATGGGTGCATTGGAGGTTACATAAGGTTCCCCCTATTTGCATCCACAAAGTATCCAGTTTCACCATTGGTACCTCAGGGACGTCTGGACTTCTATCTATTTCCGTATCTAAAATATTTTTAGCAGTATGCATATACCTACCCTAACAGATGGGAAGGTAAGAGTTCAAGAGCTACTACTTTTTATTGAATTTAGGGTAGGAGTAAGATTAGACAATGCAAAAGACCTATAACCCAGCTGATTCATAAGAGTCACTGACATCTTTGATTCTAAGTTTTCGCCTTAGTTTGGCAAATCCTTCTAGAGTTTTGCGTCCGAAAAGCGATTTATAAACAGGTTTAGCGTTGAGTTTTGCTTTACTTGGTTGATCTAAATAGAATTTTGTATCCAGAGCAGACATGTAACGACACTGTGGGAAAAGCCACTTTAAAGGGATTCGCTCACCTAGAACGGCTTGCTCTAAATAACCAGCAGCTTCAGTAAAATGTTGGTGGTCCTTCTCTTTTAAAGCCGGTGGTGGCATTAATTTCAATAAAGGTAGGATTTTTTTTTTTGTAAGGTAATCAATCTTATCTTTTAATGAATCAATGGAACTTGGCTCTAAAAACAGTTCTGTCCATACAGTACCTGGCGGAAAAATTTCAGCAGCATATTCTAGCGCACTGTATACTAGCGCTGAGGATATATCGTCTTCTTCTTTAGCGAAACCAACAAAGCCCTCTAGAGGGAAATTTAATAAGTCGATTCCTGCTGCATAAACCTTGTCTAGAGTCTGTTTATTTTTTGGAGGGAACCCTCGTAAACCTACAAAGGTACTAAATTCTTTTTTAATAGCATGTACTATGGGTGCCAATCGAGTAAGGCCACGGTCTGGTTCACGACAATAGTCCATATTAATTTGAATGAGGTCGGCTGCGCCTTCTTCAAAAGCCTCTTTGATCACGGAAAGAATTGCTTCCTTTGTCAGGTTGAGGCGATTTTTCTGCCCTACTGCTCTCAAAAATAAATTAAGACAATATCCATCAATACACGCATTTTCCGAGACGGGAGAACGTTTCTTCAGTTGCTCTCTTACAAAGTTTGGAAGTGGCACGACACTAACTTCAAATTCCTTATTCATGGAGTCTAGTATGATTTTCCCATTATCTAGTCGAAGAATGGGTTGGTCTGGGTAAGGTTCTTTGAGTGGTACTTTAACGATAAAGTTTTCTGCTAAACTCAAGGTTATTTCATCGCCAGGTTCGCCGTCGCAATAACCGCAGATAATTTCCGAAAAATCTCGAACTTTATCTGGAATAACTAGTCCCTTTGAAATTAATTCAAGTTTTAATTGGCCGTGATTTTCCATAATCTCATTAATGGGGATGCCTTAGACTACAATTGATCTAGTAACTTTTGATGTATTCCGGAGAATCCTCCTGAGGACATTATAAGTAATACGTCTTGAGGGCGGCACTCGTTAGTTAATTTATCCACCAAAGCTTCTATTCCTGAAATAAAATACGCTTGACCACCATTTTTATTAATTTGTTTGATGACTACTTCAGGATCTAGTCGATCTTCTGGGTCGATTTTATCAGGAGCGAATAGGCCCGATATTATAACTCGATCTGCTGGGGCAAAACTTTTAGGTAACCGTTCTTCAAATATTTTTCTCTTGCAGGTTGCGGAACGGGGTTCGAATATAGCCCATATGCGTTGTTCAGGGTAGGCTTCTTTCACAGCTTCCAAAGTAAGTCGAATTGCTGTTGGATGATGCGCAAAGTCATCTATGATGGTCACCCCATTCTTAACTCCTATTACCTCTTGTCGTCGTTTAATACCCTTGAATGTTTTGAATCCTTTTTGTATTTCTTCAGCTGTAAGACCTAGCTTAATACTCATAGCAGCTACCGCGGTTGCATTTTCAATATTGTGTCGCCCGATCATTGGAAGGCTAAACCTTGCGATTTTTTCGCCATGATAACTTAAGGAAAAAGACCCTTTGCCATCTTCAAATTGATGCTGCTCTGCTACCCAGTCAGCAGAAGGAGAAAACCCATAAGTTTCCACAAGGCAGGAGGCTTTAGCAAGAACATCTTTCGCATGTTCATCTGAAAAAGCAGATAAAAGAAATCCATCTGTATGAATAATATTAACAAAATTTCGGAAAGAATCTTTTACGTGTTCAAGGTCTCGATAAATGTCAGCATGGTCAAACTCTACTCCAGTCAAAATTGATGCGAATGGGTTATAGTGTAAAAACTTGGGTCCTTTATCGAAAAATGCTGTATCGTATTCGTCTCCTTCGCTTACGAAGAAGTCGCCTTTCGAAATAGCATGATTGCCATTAAAGTTATTCATCCATCCACCGACCATAAAACCTGGTTTTCGCCCAGCGGAATGCAAGACCCAACTTAAGAGTCCTGTCGTGGTTGTTTTTCCATGTGTTCCGGCAACAACCAGAGATTTTTGATTTTTTAAATAAAACTTGTTTATAGCTTCTGGAAAAGAAATATAAGGAATTCCACTCTCTTGAACAGCTAAGACCTCTTGGTTGTCCTTGGAAACAGCGTTGCCAATAATAACTTGGTCAATGTTTTGAGTAATATTTTTGCGTTGGTATCCAGGTTTGATGTCTATTCCCGATGATTGTAAAAGAGTGCTCATGGGTGGATAGATGTTTGAGTCGGATCCTGTGACTTGGTACCCTGATTTTTGAAGAAGGCCAGCAAGAGACGCCATTCCAGTTCCGCAGATAGCAATCAGGTAGATGGATTTAATCTTTTTATTAGGAATCATTCCGAAAAATTGTAGACTCCGAAATCTTTAAAGTCAATCGATATCAATGAGTTTGGTGCTTAGAATTTAGCAGAAAATAAGTTTAAACCAATATCTGGGGGGGGATAATATTTTTTAAGTTTAGAGAGGTAATGTAAAGAGCTCTGCTTAATTTTAAATTTTACCTTTAGTTAATTAAATAATGACTTTAATTGAGAAAGGTTATCTATTAAATAATCAGGGTTGGAATTAGTAAGAGAATCTAGGTTACCCAGTCCATAGGTGACACCGCAGGTCACAACTCCTGCATGCTTACCGGTTTCTATATCAATATGGCTGTCTCCTACCATCAAAGTCTTTTCGGGAGGGCAATTGAACTTACTCATCATTAGAAGAAGCCCTTTTGGATCCGGTTTCCTCACATCCAAACTATCCCCTCCCATTATAGAATCAAAAGGTTTGAAGAAACTAAGTGCTTTGAGAATTTTTTTAATAAAACTAATAGGTTTATTGGACAAGATAGCATTTTTTTTATCTGAAAAATGTTCAACGATTTCTTTTCCATTGGGATAAAAGTTAGTTTGATCTAGCAAATGGTGGCTGTAGTATTTTTGGAAAAGTAAAATAGAGGTTTCGATGTCATTGCAACCTGACTTCATTAATGACCGTGTCATAAGGCTGAGCAGACCACTTCCGATATTACCTCGAATGGTTTTTTTATCTAAAGACTCAAGACCCATCTCAGTAAGCGCGAGGTTAACGGAACCTGCAATGTCTGCGAATGTGTCAACTAGTGTGCCATCAAAGTCATAAACAATAAGAGAAATTTTTTTCAAAGTTAAATTATGGTTTTATTCAGGTCTAGTTGAAGTAAAACGGTAGCTATTTACAATATTTTTTTTATCAAATAGAATTATCAAATCTTTGGAGCTGGTTGAACCTAGTGCACTATACTGATCGAACTGGTAGGTCCACATGGCCAGTTCGTTTTTGGTTCCTTCTTTAAACGGAGTTCCAAAATTTTCAAGTATTTCAGATTGGCTGGTAACGTGGTTTTGAATATTGTTAACTTGAGATGAATTAAAATCTTTACCCATAGTTCCACAACCAGCTAAAAATAATAAAACAGAAAATCCGAAAAAAGTTAACCGATTTTTTTTCATTTATTAACCCTCCCTAAGATTGTTGTTGGAAAAAATAAATGGCTAGATTCCTTGTTTATTAATTATAGATCTTTATGGTAGTTTAAATAAATAGATAAAAAAAGTATAACATTTGCAAAAGATTAAAAGTCTTAGGCTTAATTTACAGGTTGCTTAAGAAATTAAATTTCTGAAATATATTTATTGTAAAATCGAATGCCTATTTTTTATTTCAAAAAAAATCAAATGAGCTTAAAAAAAGATATATTTTTAGCGCTAAGTTTTCGTTGTTCGAAGGTCTCAATATTTTTATTACTTGTGTTCTTAGTGTGTTTTTTTTCGGGATGTGTTGCTAAATTCAAGCCGTCTCAAGTCAATAAATTTGAGCCTGATGGTTACTATGAATCAGTCCCATCTTTAGGGGAAAAGGGCTATTTTGTAAAAAAAATTGCACCAGAAGTTTATTTTTTCTCAACGGGAGTATACAACAATCTATTTATTGTTACACGAGAGGGTGTAGTTATTACCGACCCTATGAAAGGTAAGGGGAAGCTTCTTAAGAAAGCTATTAGCGAGGTTACTACTCAACCTGTTAAATTTATGATTTACTCCCACTCGCATATTGATCATATCGGCGATGCATATCTTTTTGAAGGTAATGGAGTACAGATTGTTGCACAAATAGAGACTGGAAAAGCTCTTAAAAAATATAAAGATAAAAACCGTCCTATCCCTCATATTAATTTTGGAACAAACTATAGCCTTTCAGTAGGTGGTATTTCTATCGAATTGATTTACCCGGGCGAGGGTCATGGAAAGGGTAATACCATAATATATATTCCTTCGCGCAAAATTATGATGTATGTGGATGCAGTTACGCCAAAATCAGTTCCATTTAAAAACTTTGCTTATACTATAGATATTGTTAGTCAAATTAAAGGTATTGAAAAAGCTCTTAAACTTGATTTTGATATTTATGTTGCCGGACACCTTAATCGTCCTGGAACGAGAGAGGAGATGCAGGAAGTCCTTGCTTATTACTATGCATCAAGAAAAGCCAGCATTAAAGCTATTAAGAGGGTGTCATTTGTTGATGTGCGAAAAAAATCAAAAACAAAAGACGTAGAGCATTTGTTTGGTGAATATCTAGATACTGTAGCGGAAGAGTGTTATAAAATTTTAAAGCCTGAATGGAAAAAACGATTGATGGGGTTTGAAGCTTTCGCTAAAGGGCACTGCGACATATGGATTTCATATCACCGTACTCAAAAAGCACCATAATGATTCATAAGGAGTGGGATAATTTTATTTACAAACCTTGGTATTTCTTAATAATATTATTTACGTCATCGCCTGATTCTATCGGCATGCGTCCACCCATATGTGAGACAACTTCCGATGCACAATAGGATCCGATTATAGCTGATTCTTTTAGGTTATAGTTTTTAGCGATCCCGTAAAGTGCTCCTGCTGCAAATAAGTCGCCAGCTCCGGTTGTGTCGATAGCATTGGTTGGGAATACACCCACTGTAACTTTCTCTTCTGTCGGGCTTGATGCCCATGAACCATCTCGGCCTCTAGTAACAAATACAGTGTTTACCAGTTTTTTTAAAACTTCAAATGCTTCTTGTATGTCGTCAGTTCCTGCCATAGCCTTGGCTTCCACATCATTGCAGAATAGAATATCGACGCTAGACCGAATAAACTTTATAATTTGATCTTTGAAACTATTAACTACGAAGGCATCACTTAATGTGAATGCAACAGGGGTCTTGTTATTTTTTGCGATGGTTGCTAATTTCTCAGCTGCGTTGCGTGTTTCTTCACTTGTCCATAGGTACCCTTCGATATATACCATGCCAGAGTCCTCTATAATTTTTTCTTCAACATTATCCGGATGTAATGAAGATGATGCTCCAAGGTGTGTGAGCATAGTGCGTTCGCTATCAGGTGTTACCAAAACGACACAAGTTCCGGTATTGCTTGTCCCGTTGCGAGTTTCAGAAAATGCTACTCCACAGGACTGCATATCGTTGGCGTAGTGCTGGCCATGAAAGTCATCAGCGACTCGCCCTAAATAGTAAGTTTTTCCTCCAAGAACGCTGAACCCATGGACTGTGTTAGCTGCAGATCCCCCTGATGACATTTTTGTGGAAAATTTTTTGAGAGAGTTTAGAATCATTTGCTGACTTTCGACGCTTGATAGCGTCATACCTCCTTTGGTCAAAGAGTTCTTTTCTATGAATTCATCGTCAACTCGAACTTCTATGTCAACAAGTGCATTGCCAATTGCTAAGAGGTCATATTTCATGGGTAACTTTTAATATAATAAGATTAATAATTATGATAGGAAATCGCAATTTCAAATGGATTAATATTAAGTAGGTGTTTTTTTAATAAACATTTTGTAAATTAAGAAACCAAATAATGCCACACTGGCAATAAAAAATGGTCCTGCTGAACCTTGCGCTAATAGCTCAACAGATTCTTTTGCAGCTCCTGTAGATCCTAATCCAGGTGCGAGAAGAGCGGCAGATAACCAAAAAAAACCATAACCCAAACTACCAAAACCACTTAGAAAGGATATTCCAAATTGAAGTTTCGGTGGAAATTTTAGCCAGGTCACAAGCAAGGAAAATACTACCGCAATAATGCCCATTGTTTGGGAGTGAAAGTGAGCTCGTTTGATATAAATCCAAGATTTTTTAACAACTTTATCTGCAAGTTCTTGTTTGCCATCATATTTTTCGTTGAGTACGTTGGCTGCTTTTTCTTTAAGTAATGATTTAATGCTGTCTTCACAGCAACCAAAGCTGAGGCCAAGTAAACCTCCAAAAAGAATGGACAGCAACGCTGACACTATTCCGTATTTAATGTGATTAAAATCCATTTACCATCCCAAAATATTCTCCACTACGATCAATATACAGTAATAAAGGATGATGTCAGATTATATTTCTATTTGGTTTAGGTTTGTTTAATTAGAGTTTTCTAAACTTTAAGTTTAATTTGTATTATTTTAAGTAAGGCGTTAATATTTTCGATGTTTAAAATGTTTTGCAAGATAAAAATAAATTTTGTTATTTTTCTTCTTTCAGTTGTCTGGATATCGCCATTAAAGGCTTATGCTCAGGAGTCACTCCGTGCTGAATCTGTTTTCTCAAATACCATAGACGGTATTTTAGATAATTCCTGTTTGAGGAAAAAAAAATTTGGTATAAAAATTCATTCACTGGAAAGAGATGAAACCTTATATTCCGTTCGTAGTGATCGTTTATATGCGCCAGCTTCAAATGTAAAAGTTTTAACAACCGCAGTGGCTCTAAAACGATTGGGGTCGCAATACCAGTTTAAAACTAGTTTGTATGCCACTTCACCTATGATAGGCGGAGTTCTTAAAAATGATCTTTATATCAAAGGATTTGGTGACCCCAGCCTTGTAAGTGAGCAAATGTGGCTTTTGGTAAACGAACTAAAAGCCCTTACCCTTAATAATATTGATGGAGACATTGTCGCCGATAGTTCATTTTTTGATAATAGTCTTCGTATCAAAACCTGGAAAAAAGCAGGTGTAGAAGCCTATAATGCTCCATTGAATGCTTTGTCATTTAATTTTAACACAGTTGCCGTTCATGTTTTTCCTGGTGAAAAATTAGGAGATAACCCTCGGGTAGTGGTTGATCCAGATATTGATTTTATTCAGGTGGGTAATCGAGCGAAAACGGTGTCGAAGTCTCAACGTAGTCGTTTAATTGTTAATCGCGTTGACCGGGGTGACTTCAATAAAATCAACATTTCGGGTGTTATTTCAGCGAACCATCCTCGAGAGACGTACTACTTAAATATAACTAAACCTGCATATTATGCTGCAAAGGTTTTTAAGGAGTTTCTTCGACGAGCGGGGATTAAGGTAACAGGCAAAGTTAGAATTGGTTCGATTCCCGAGGGGGCCTATGAATTATCTACCCATGGATCGATGCCTCTTTCATTAATTCTGAGAGGCTTAAATAAATTTAGTAATAACTTTGTGGCTGAACAAATATTAAAAACTGTTGGGGCAGAGATTTATGGTCAACCAGGTACTACTGAAAAAGGTTTGCGGGCTATGAATGAATATCTGCAGGAGTTACAATATAAATCTGATGGGTATTCCATTTTGGATGGTTCTGGTTTATCAAGGGGAAATCGATTGAGCCCAGATCAAATCGTATCTATTTTTCAAGATATGTACTCAGATTTTGGAAATTTTCCAGAATTTATTTCTGCATTGGGAGTGATGGGACAAGACGGTAATGTCATAAAAAGAATGAAAGGGCAAAGCGGGGCAGAGCGTGCGAGAGTGAAAACTGGGACATTGAACTTTGTTAGCGCATTGTCTGGTTACTTCCAATCTTCTGATGGAGAGCGTTTTGCATTTTCTATTTTGATGAATAACTTAAAATGTTCTAATAGGCAGGCAAAAATTTTACAGGATCGAATTGTTCGGGAAGGATTAAACTTTAAGCGTGTAAATTAAAAAGGTAAGCCTTAATTATTTTTTTGAGTATGGCATGGGTCTACTTTTGCCCAAAAGTTTTTTCGTTTTCTTTTCTATCTTCTTCTATGATTTTCCCCCAGTCACGTTTCTTTATAGGAGATTCTAAGAACTCCTCAAATATATTTCGACCGAGTTCGGTTCGGCTGATTCCTTCTGGCGCGACTTGAATATCTAGTTGCGCTAGGGCCATGTCAAAATCTCGATCAAGAAGAGAGGCTGAATCCATTCCGTATTCTTTTAATATCTGCCGAGTTGTTCCGGTCTCAACTTTGAACCGATTGGCTACTTCGTTAATATTTGAAAGTCGGTACTGGTTGTTGGATGTGATGCCAAGGTGATATGCACAAAATAATTCGAATGGATCTATTCCAAAAGTATTGGTTTTAGAATCGAGGGCCTTAGTACTCTTTGTTATATTTTTTTGTGTTGAGTTTGAAGCTGTGACTTGGAGGTTATTGTGTGGTCTCTTGTGAAGGCCTGTGCTTGGTTTATTGCTGCGATAATTTCTTTGAACGCGCCCGTTACTGTTATTTTTATTTTTGCCATTAAGGTTTTGGTTTGATCTCACTCTTGGCTTTCCGTTTTGCCTTGCCTCTCCGGTCGCATTATTTTTTCTACTTTCGCCATCCTGGTTTCTTCTATTAACCATGGAGAGGTGGGATGTCAATGTCGTAGATGATGAGGCGGCTGAGGCCCAAAGATGGGGTGTGTGCGGTCTCTTGCCCTGAGCAGTATTTCGGTTTGAAGTATTACTGTTGCGGCTTTGGTTATTTCTAGGGGAATTTGAAGTATTTCGTCTTTGACTATTGCCACTGCTTGGGGGTCTCTGGTTATTTCCTGGTTTTTTCAAAATGGTATTCCTTTATTAAGTAAATAGTAGTGAGGATATCAGGTGGTTAGCGTTTCAAGTTGATCCACCAAAGTAGAAAAATTTTCCAGAGCTGCACGGACAGGTTTTGGAGAAATCATGTCTACCCCCGCACCTTTAAGAAGGTCAATCGGATACTGAGAGCCACCTCCTTTTAAGAAATTTAAGTAGTCTTTTAGTTCGGTTTTGCCTCCCATTGAAACCATTTCTGCTAAAGCATAAGCGGCTGATATTCCGGTAGCGTACTTATAAACATAAAAGCTAAAATAAAAATGTGGAATTCGAAGGCATTCGAGCGATAGACAATCATCAAGAATAATTTCTTCTCCAAAATACCTTTCGAGTAGTTTTTTATAAATTTCCTTAAAAGAATCTAAAGTCATGGGCTGACCACTTTCAGCAGTAGTATAAATTTGATGCTCAAATTCAGCGAACATTGTTTGCCGATAAAGAGTTCCTCTTATGTTGTCTATTTCTCTGCAGATCAAGTAGATTTTCATACTTTGATTGATATCTTGCGAGAGAAGATATTTTGTAAGCAGAACTTCATTAAACGTAGAAGCCACTTCGGCCACGAAGATTGTATAATCTGCATAAGGATAGGCTTGCGTTTTTCGTGAAAGAAAAGAGTGCATAGAGTGTCCCGCTTCATGCGCAAGCGTGTACATACTATTGATATTATCTTCTCTATAGTTCATCAGAATAAAAGGATTAGAATCATAGCACCCTGATGAATAGGCGCCACTTCTCTTGCCTTTTGATTCATAACGGTCTACCCACCTCTCTTCTAGCAGTCCTTTTTTTAGAATTTCGGTATAGTCTGACCCTAAAGGTTTTAAAGAGTCTAGAATTTTTGTAACAGAATCTTTATACCCGACGTGCCACTGAACATCTTTTACTAGAGGTACGCTTGTGTCATAAATATGAAGTTGATCAACGTTAAGAATTTTTTTTCTTAAGGAAAAATATTTATGAAGAGGAGCTATATTTTCGTGAACAGTAGTAATGAGGTTATCATAGACTTCAACAGGGATATTTTCGCTAAACATAGCTTTTTCTCTGACCGAAGCATAGTTTTTTTCGCGGGCATAAAAAATATCCTTTTTAATATTACTAGCAAGAAGAGAGGCATATGTGTGTTGGTGATCTGCGTATGCACTGTAAAATGTTTCGAAAGATTCTTTGCGAACCCGTCTATCGTGGCTTTGCATCATACTTTGAAAATTACCTTGCGTGATCTCTGTTTTGTCTCCATTTTCATCGGCCACGGTGCCATATTTAAGGTCTGCATTATCAAGCATATCAAAGGCATCTCGTGCAGCTCTAGAAATTTCCAATGATGACGCAATAATTTTTTCTTCTTTTTCAGA
>Ga0115000_10002975_pt1 | contig 14281 bp, 8 predicted proteins | sample ArcticOcean_MG_C_6_FD_89690 | JGI IMG/M metagenome (GOLD analysis project Ga0115000, IMG submission 89690) | Marine microbial communities from western Arctic Ocean - ArcticOcean_MG_CB8_128 | ecosystem: Environmental > Aquatic > Marine > Oceanic | place: Arctic Ocean: Canada Basin | collected...
GTAGCACTCGATACGCAACGGCGCCTCGGGAAGGTGCAAGCGTTCCTGTAATTCGTTGAGTGCCCGCGCCCGGCTATTGTGATCGCTGCCTCGTTTGAGTCGATTGCGGGCGAACGCATCACCTGCATTCTTGGCAACCGTGGCCATCAATTCGCGCTTATCGCCGCGGTGCGGTACGGCGATGTCGACTTTTGATCCGCGGGCCTCGCTCAACCATTCTTCGTACAAGGCCAGATTTGCCGGAAGATCCGAAACAAGAACCTTCTTGGGGTCGCCCATTGGATTCGGCTCAAAATACAGCCGTTCTAGAGCCCGGCTCATGACTTCTGATCGGTCGAGTTCTTCGGCCTTGTCGATGATGAAACCTCGTCTCCCCAGGACGCGTCCTTTGCGAACGAAAAAAACTTGGACGGCAGCTTCGAGCTCGTCGTCGTGCACCGCGATGAGGTCCACATCTTCGCTGCGGGGCCCGACCATCTGTTGTTTTTCAATCGCTTTACGAACGCTTGCTAGTCGATCGCGATGCCGTGCGGCAAGCTCAAACTCGAGTCCTTCGGCCGCGGCCCGCATATCAGACTCGAGCTTGGCCACAACTTCGTCGGTGTCACCTTCGAGAAATGAGAGCAGATCGCCCACCAGGGCCCGGTAGTCGGACGCATTGATCTCCCCCACGCAAGGGCCAGCACATTTTTCAATATGAAACAGCAGACAGGGCTTCCCTAACTTCGCATGGCGATCAAACTTGTTGTCGCTGCAAGTCCGGATCGGGAAGGTACGCAAAACCAGATCGAGTGTTTCGCGGATGGCATACGCCTGCCCATAGGGCCCGAAGTAGCGGTTTCCTTTCTTGTGTTTGCCCCGAATCACCATGGCACGAGGCCAGTCGTCGGCTGTGGTTACCGACAGAAAGGGGTAACTCTTATCGTCGCGGAAACGGATGTTGAAGCGGGGCTGATGACGCTGAATGAGCGTGTACTCAAGCATTAATGAATCGACTTCGGTATCGACCTGCACCCATTCGACGGTTGCCGCCGTTTCTACCATTTGTCGGGTCCGAGTAGCCAGGTTCGCCGGGTTCTGGAAGTAGTTGTTCAGTCGGGACCGAAGCGACTTTGCTTTACCAACGTAGATGATGCGGCCGTCGGCATCTTTGAATTGGTACGACCCCGGCGTATCGGGAATCGTGTTCGCAGGAGGCCGGACGATCATCTTGGCCAATCCTACTTGGCAGCCCGTAGATGTGCCTTGAGAGTGGCCGCGCGCTCACCGCTACAGGACAACTTCGGTGTTCGTGTCTGTCCGCCCTAGGCCAGCATGGCGCTGAGAAACCGGCCGGTGTAACTGTCGACGCAGGTAGCAACTTCTTCGGGCGTCCCTTCCGCAACCACGGTTCCGCCGCCGTCGCCGCCTTCGGGGCCCAAGTCAATAATCCAATCGGCGGTCTTGATGACGTCAAGGTTGTGCTCGATCACGAGGATCGAGTTTCCCTGGTCGACCAGGCGGCCAAGCACGCCTAGAAGCTTGCGAATATCCTCGAAATGTAAGCCTGTGGTGGGCTCGTCGAGGATGTAGATGGTGTGACCAGTCGAACGTTTGGCCAGCTCACTAGCTAACTTTACTCGCTGCGCTTCACCGCCCGACAAGGTGGGGGCTGGCTGACCGAGACGGATATAGCCGAGACCTACATCGACCAGTGTTTGCATGTGGCGGGCAATATTGGGTTGGGCCGAGAAGAACTCGAGTGCTTCTTCGATTGGCATGTTGAGGATGTCGGCAATGTTCTTGCCTTTCCACAATATTTCCAGGGTGTCGCGGTTGTAGCGCGAGCCGCCACACACTTCGCACGGCACGTACACGTCGGGCAGGAAGTGCATCTCGATCTTGATGGTTCCGTCGCCCGCGCAAGCTTCACAGCGACCGCCCTTGACGTTAAAGGAGAACCGGCCGGGCATATAGCCGCGGACCTTAGCCTCGTTGGTCTTGGCAAAAAGTTTACGTACGTGATCGAACACGCCGGTATAGGTGGCGGCGTTAGACCGTGGGGTACGACCAATCGGTGTCTGGTCAATGTTGATGACCTTGTCGACGTTCTCGCTGCCTTCGACCGAAGTGTGTAGGCCGGGGGGGGTGCGTGACTTGTACACCGTCTGCATGAGTGACTTGCGCAAGATGTCGTTGACCAACGTGCTCTTACCTGATCCCGAAACGCCGGTGATGACGCAAAACACGCCCAGCGGAAAATCGACATCGATGTTGTCGAGGTTGTTCTGACGCGCACCCTTGACCGTGATTTTGGTGTCTCCCAATGGGCGTCGCATCTCGGGTACGGCGATCTGTCGACGACCGCTCAGATAATCGCCCGTGATCGACTTCTTGTTTCGCTTGAGACCAGCAACCGTGCCCGAGTGCACTACGTCGCCACCATGTTCGCCCGCCCCAGGGCCGATATCGACCACGTGGTCGGCGACAGCGATGGTCTCCTCATCGTGCTCTACCACGATGACGGTATTGCCGAGTTCGCGCAGCCGAAGCAGAGTTTCAATTAGACGTGCGTTGTCGCGCTGATGGAGGCCAATTGATGGTTCGTCGAGCACGTACAGGACCCCAACCAGACCTGATCCGATCTGACTCGCCAATCGAATCCGTTGTGCTTCGCCCCCGGCCAGTGTCGCCGCGGACCGATTGAGCGACAGGTAGTTGAGCCCAACATCGAGGAGGAACCCCAAGCGAGCATTGATTTCTTTGAGGACTTGTTCGGCTATAAGTGCCTCGTTGGCCGAAAGATTGACTTCGTTGAGCACCGCGGCTGACTCACGAATGGACATGGCACAGACGTCCTGAATGCTGTGCCCGCCGATGGTGACGGCCATCGACAACGGGTTAAGGCGTGCTCCCCCGCATTTAACACAGGCGACCTCGCGCATATAGCCCTCGATTTGTTGGCGCTGCGCGTCGCTTTCGCAATCACTGTGACGGCGCCGCAAGTACGGCATGATGCCTTCATAGCGGGCGTTGTAGGTACGAGTTCGGCCGTAGCGATTCTTGTAGCGAACGGTGACCTTTTCGCTTGTTCCGCCGTCGAGCATCAGTTTCTTATGCTTGGCGGACAGCTTGTTCCACGGCTTGGTGCGGTCGATGCTGTAGGTTTCGGCGACCGCTTCGATAAGGCGATGAAAGTACTGACTGCGGCCTGATGCCCACGGAGCGATAGCTCCATCGTCGAGGCTGAGCGCAGGATTAGGAATAACGAGTTCTTTGTCGACCTCGTAGGTGGTGCCGAGGCCGCCGCAGGAGTTGCAAGCGCCGTAGGGCGTGTTAAACGAGAAGTTGCGAGGGGCCAATGCTTCGAATGACTTTCCATCGCTGGGGCGCGACAGATGCTGTGAGAACGTAAGAACCGTTGGTTCGCCGTCGGCGTCGTCTTGGCCCGGAAGGATCTCGATTTGGGCCATGCCCTCAGCCAGCCCCAGAGCGGTTTCCATCGACTCGGTAAGACGCCGTTCGATGCCATCTCGCTTCACGAGCCGATCAACGACTACCTCAATATCGTGGGTTTCGTAACGTTCGAGTTTGAGTTCGGCTCGAATGTCCTCAGCATCGGTGAACTCGCCAAGATCGAACGGTTCGCCATCCACGCGAGCGCGCACAAACCCTTGGCCAGCCAAGCTTGCCAACAGTGTCTCGTAGGTTCCCTTGCGCCCTCGCACGACAGGCGCAAGAACCTGAAATCGGGCGCCGTCGTCGAGTTGCAGTACCTGGTCGACGATTTGCTGGGCAGTCTGTTTGACCAGACGCTCGCCGGTTTCGGGGTCGTGCGGGATGCCTATACGGGCGTACAGCAGGCGAAGATAGTCGTAGACCTCGGTAATGGTTCCGACCGTGGATCTAGGGTTACGCGAAGCGCTCTTTTGATCAATTGAGATCGCGGGCGACAACCCCTCAATGAAATCCACGTCGGGTTTATCCATTTGCCCCAGAAACTGTCGGGCATAAGCGGATAAGGATTCGACGTAGCGGCGTTGACCTTCGGCATAAATTGTGTCGAAGGCGAGTGAGGACTTACCTGATCCGGAAATCCCGGTGAAGACAATGAGTTTGTCGCGCGGCAAGTCGAGATCGACGTTGCGGAGGTTGTGTTCGCGAGCGCCCTGAACGATTAAGCGGTCTGACATTGCACGTACTCTACCGATCTTCGACCACCGAACATGCGTTCGAGGATAGTCGCTTGGGGGCGCTTTGACGTAACCCGAAGCCTAGGCCTGCGCCGCAGCACTCGCCCGCTCTTCGACCCATACGGCAATGGCTTCACCCATGGGTGTGCTGGGTGGTGCGTCGTCTTTCCACGGCCAAAGTTCTTCGGTGATTCGACGCCAGTTTCGCGTGGCATTGAGTTCGGCAAAAAGTGACATTAGACCGAGGTTGATGCGTTGCAGAATGACAAAGTCCCGCGGCACGTTGGCAGTGCGACTGATCTCGCTGAACCGACCGGACGGGTCAAAAATGTGCCGCACAGACTTGGCGGCATATTCCTTCGTCATGGTGTACTCGCCATCGGTGGTCACAAAGTCGTAGAAATGGCTGAAGTACTCGACCACAAGTTCGTCGCTGTAGGACTGTTCTCCTTGAAGAAGACCAAGTTCCTCGGCCACGACGCGGAACTCACCCGGGCTTTTGTTGATCACCATCGCGGTGATCAACTTCTCGAACCCTTGGAGAGCTTCGTCACCGAAACGCTTTACAAGACCAAAGTCCAAGAACACAACATGCCCATCGGGTCGGAACAGGTAGTTTCCCGGATGCGGATCGCCGTTAAAAGCGCCAATTTGATAAATACCACCGAAGGCAAAGCGGTAAATCGTTTCGGCGGCAAGATCACGTTGGTCTTGGGACCAACTAGCTACTACCTCATTGAAGTGCACGCCCTCGGCAAGGTCGCTAGTGAGGACGCGCTTGGAACTGAGGGTTCGGTGCACACCCGGCACATGGATAGTGGGGTGGCCAGCAAAATAGTCGGCGAATAGTTCTTGGTTGGTCGCTTCTAGTTCGTAGTCGAGTTCTTCGACGATGCGCTCGCGAAGCTCGCTAGCGATCGCCTTCGGATCGAGTCCAGGAAACAGTGTCTGCAGGCCCAGAAACAGTGCATCAGCGTTGGCCAGATCGGAGGTAATCGCTTTGTCCACGCCGGGATATTGCACTTTCACCGCAACCGCGTCGCCACCGTGGGTAATGGCTCGATGCACTTGGCCAATGGAAGCCGCCGCGATCGGGTCGGGGTCGAATTCGGCAAAGAGTTCGGCGGTGGTCTTGCCAAGTTCTTCGACAATCATCTCCTCGACGAGCTCGTGGCTCATAGGCGGCGCGTTCTGCTGCAGTTGAGCCAACACCTCTTTGACGTGATCAGGCATTCCGGCATCAAGAAAACTGGCCATCTGGCCAATCTTCATCAATGCGCCTTTCATCTCACCGAGCGTCTCGACTACTTGTTCGGCGGTCTTGACTTCGTACTCGCGATCGATCGTGTCGCGCCGCTCGGCGCCAGCGAACACACGGCGAGCTTTGTGAGCCGCCAGGTTGGCACCGGTTCGACCGCCCAGGCCGACGACCCGTTTGTTGCGCCCGGTGCGATCGAGATCGGACACAGGGTTCATGAGCGGGTCTACCTTGCGCGCTTTGCGGGCGGCGCGCAAACCTCCAATTGCCACAGCGGTTGCTGCGGTCCGACTAACTACCCATCGAACTTTACCCATGGCCCTAATCTATCTCTCGGAGTTCACGCTTGAGATCTTTGATTTCGTCCCGCAAACGCGCGGCATATTCAAACTTGAGCTCAGCTGACGCTTCGTGCATCTCAGCTTCCAACGTCAAGATGAGTCGGGCTACCTGGTCCGCTGGCAAATCCGACAAATTGTCGGCGGTGACGCGTCTCTGTGCATCGCGACTGCGGTTCCGCATGCCATCGCCCGGCACCGGCGCCTTCTCTGACGGTCGCAGGTAGGCCAAAATATCGGTTACCGCCTTACGAATAGTCTGCGGATCGATGTCGTGTTCGGTGTTGTATTCCATTTGTAGACCGCGACGTCGGTTGGTTTCAGAAATGGCTCGTTGCATCGAATTGGTGACTTTGTCGGCGTACATGATGACCCGGCCGTTCACATTACGGGCCGCCCGACCAATGGTCTGTACCAACGAGGTTTCACTACGCAGGAAACCCTCTTTATCAGCATCCAAAATGGCCACCAAGGAAACCTCGGGAAGGTCGAGACCCTCGCGCAGCAAGTTGATGCCAACCAGCACGTCGTACTCGCCTAAGCGCAGATCACGTAGCAACTCGATGCGTTGAATCGTGTCGACTTCGCTGTGCAGGTACCGAACTCGAACACCAAGCTCCAGAAGGTAGTCCGTGAGATCTTCAGCCATTTTCTTCGTAAGCGTCGTGACCAGAACACGATGCTCGGTAGCAACCACCTCGCGGATGTTCTCCAACAAATCATCAATCTGGCCCTTGGTGGGTTTGACAATGACCTCGGGGTCCAACAAACCGGTGGGCCGAACAACCTGCTGGGCCACATTGGTAGAGACTTCCAACTCATACTTACTCGGCGTGGCGCTGAGAAAGATCACCTGACCCACGCGGTTCATCACTTCTTCAAATTGAAGGGGCCGGTTGTCGGCCGCCGACGGCAGCCGGAAACCGTGTTCGACCAACACTTCCTTGCGCTTTTTATCGCCCGCATACTGGCCGTGGAGTTGCGGAACAGCAACGTGAGATTCGTCGATGATCGTGATGAAATCGTCGGGGAAGAAGTCGAGCAAGGTGCTGGGTGCTTCCCCCGCAGAGCGGCCGTCGATGGGGGCCGAGTAGTTTTCGATGCCGTTGCAGTAACCCAACTCCTGCATCATCTCGAGGTCGTACTCGGTCCGCATGCGCAAACGCTGCGCTTCGAGCAACTTGCCATCGGCTTCGAAACTGGCCAACTGCTGTTGCAGTTCGGTCTCTATGCGACCAATCGCGGTTTTCATGCGGTCGTCATCAGCGATGTAATGCGTGGCGGGAAAAACCACAAGCTCATCGAGGGACTCAATCTTTTCTCCCGTCAAGGGGTCGACCACCGTTATGGCTTCGATCTCGTCACCAAACATCTCGATACGTACAGCATTTTCTTCGTAAGCCGGATGGAGCTCGATCACATCGCCTCGAACACGGAACTTGCCGCGCACGAGGTTCATGTCGTTGCGTTCGTACTGAATATTGATGAGCGATCGCAAAATGTCGCGTTGGTCGTGTTCTTCACCGGTACGTACGACCACCAGCTGCTTTTGATATTCGATAGGCGATCCAAGCCCATAGATGCACGACACGGAGGCCACCACGATTACGTCGCTGCGGGTTAACAACGCGGAGGTAGTGCTGTGACGAAGCCGGTCGATCTCATCGTTGACCGATGAGTCCTTCTCGATGTAGGTATCGCTCGTCGGCATGTACGCCTCGGGTTGGTAGTAGTCGTAGTAGCTAACGAAGTACTCGACCCGATTCTTGGGGAAGAACTCACGAAGCTCATTGGCCAACTGGGCTGCTAGCGACTTGTTGGGAGCGAGCACCAAAGTGGGGCGTTGTACTTGTTCGATTGTCCACGCCACCGTGGCTGACTTACCCGAGCCGGTAATACCCAGGAGCGTTTGGAAACGGTCGCCATCGTTGAGCCCCTTCGTCAACGAAGCAATCGCCTTCGGCTGGTCTCCCGCGGGCTCAAAATCGGCCACGACTTCAAACGCTTTACTCATCCGGGCAGCCATAACAGAACCCTACCGGAGGGGTCTGACGCTTAACGGAGATGCGTTAGCGGATGCCACACCGCTACAGGCTCTTGAGATAGGTCCAGCATGTAGTCAGTTGGCATTCAAGAGCTTCTACGGATCCTGAATTGTCAACAATAAAATCAGCGTGTGCCAATCGGGCATCACGCGACGATTGGGCGGCAACTCGCGCCTCGGCGTCGACACGATCGAAGCCACGAAAATTCACAAGACGGTCGACCGCGGTTTCCGCCGGAACATCCACCACCACGATTGCCTTCAGATGGTCGTAATGAGACTTACGGGTGCCATCGGCATCGATAAGCAGTGGGATATCGAATATGACAATTTCATCCGTTGCCTTCAGTTCTTCGCGACGCCGGGCCATTTCGGATCCAACCGCCGGGTGCACAATTTCGTTCAGCGAGGTCAGTTCATCGGGATCGTTAAAAACAATGTTGGCTACAGCGGCACGATCAAGTTGACCATCACTGCCAATAATTCGGCGACCGAACCGCTCGACCATTGCCGTGAAAACCGATTCACCCGGTTGCTGCAACTGTCGCACAATGAGGTCAGCATCGATCAATACTGCTCCGTGTGATACCAGCCCTGAGGCCACAGTCGACTTTCCCGAGCCGATACCACCGGTCAATCCCACTTCAATCATGATCCACACTCTAGATGGCCCGGCGGCCTCGCCGGAGTTCGTTTTGCACCTCGTTCGAGGGCATGCCCAAGGATTGATCCCAAAACACAAATGACTCGCACCAACGAATCGGTGCGAGTCATTTAGCGTTCTGGACTTGCTCGTCTTGTAGTGCGGGCAAGTAGTGAGTTAGGCCTCTTCGGTTGCCTCGGCTTCAGCAGCGTCTTCTTCGACAACCTCAGCAGCGTCTTCAACAACCTCAGCAGCGTCTTCAACAACCTCAGCGGCATCTTCGACAACCTCAGCGGCATCTTCAACAACCTCAGCTACGTCTTCGACTACCTCAGCGGCATCTTCGACAACCTCAGCTACGTCTTCTTCGGTAACTTCAGCGGGAGCATCATCGGCAAGAGCGACGTCATTGGCGACAGCAGCAGCTGCTTCGTCTTTGACCTTCTCTTCTTCGTAGTACTCGGCCCAAACTTCTTCAGCGTTGTAGTCGCCACCGTCGGATGTACCACCGATGTAGGTACCAGTGTCATCGAAGGCGTGCTCGCCGAAGTGCTCCTGGTACTCAGCAGCAACAATGCCACCCTCAGCAGCCTGCTTAATGGACAAGCTGATGCGGCGTCGCTGGAGATCGAGATCGATGATCTTGACCCAAAGCTCTTCGCCCGGTGTCACAACCTGCTCGGGGAGTTCGATGTGGTGTGCGGACATCTCCGAGATGTGTACGAGACCTTCGATGCTGTCGCCAACCTGGACGAAGGAACCGAACGGAACAAGCTTGGTGACACGACCGTAGACGAGTTCGCCAACTTGGTGAGCCGAAGCAAATTCTTGCCATGGGTCTTGCTGGGTGGCCTTGAGGGAAAGGCTGATGCGCTCGCGGTCGAGATCGACCTCGAGAACCTGCACCTCGACCTCGTCGCCAACCTGCACGACATCGTTGGGGTGCTCGACGTGCTTCCAAGAGAGCTCGGAAACGTGAATGAGTCCGTCCATGCCGCCAAGGTCGACGAAAGCACCGAAGTTGACAACGGAGGAAACAACACCACTACGCTTTTCGCCCGACTTGAGGTTGTCGAGGAACTCTTCGCGTTGTTCCTTCTGGGTCTCTTCGAGCCAGGCACGACGAGAAAGCACAACGTTGTTGCGGTTCTTGTCGAGCTCGATGATCTTGGCTTCGACCTCTTGGCCGATGTAGGGGTCGAGGTCGCGCACACGGCGAAGCTCGACAAGTGAGGCCGGCAGGAAACCACGAAGACCGATGTCAACGATGAGGCCACCCTTGACCACTTCGATGATAAGGCCTTTGACCATGCCGTCTTCTTCTTTGATCTTTTCGATGTTGCCCCAGGCACGTTCGTACTGGGCACGCTTCTTGGAGAGAACCAAACGGCCCTCTTTGTCTTCCTTGGTGAGGACAAGCGCTTCGATGGTCTCGCCGAGGGTTACAACCTCGTTGGGATCGACATCGTTGCGGATCGACAGCTCGCGGCTGGGGATCACACCTTCGGACTTGAAACCAATATCGAGAAGGACTTCGTCGAAGTCGATTTTTACAACCTTGCCCTCGACAAGTTGACCATCGTCAACAGTGACCATTGTGGCGTTGTACGCATCCTCGATGGACAAGCCGCCGAGGTCGGAGTCGGTGATGACTCGGGGGGTATAGGTGCCGTCCTCGGCGAACGTTCCCATGCCCTCAATCGGAGCAGGTACGGAGGCGGCGGATGTTTCAGTAATTTCGTCGGACACGGAGTAGTAGACCTTTGGTGAACCTCGATGTCGACGCTGGTTGCGTCGCCTGAGGGGTAGATGAATAGGAACTGATAAGACTAACGCCTATTTGGCGTCAGCCCACGTGTGTCCGAAGCTCAAATTGATCAATAAGGGGACTCGCAAATCGAACGCGTCGGCCATCACCTGGGTGACCAGTGCGGCCATGTCGTCACGTTCGTCGGGTGTGACCTCCAAAATGACTTCATCGTGCACCTGCAAAATGAGCCGAGACTGGGCATTTCGATCGCGTAATGCCGCATCCAGGTTGACCAGAGCCACCTTGAAAATGTCAGCGGCTAGGCCCTGGATACCGGAATTCATGGCCTGACGCTCCCCCGCCTGACGGATACGGAAATTGCTGGAAGCAAGCTCGGGGATTTGACGGCGCCGACCAAACAAGGTTTCGGTGTAGCCCTTCCTGCGGGCTTCTTCGACGGTGTCATCCATGTACTGTTTGACCGCAGGGAACGCGTCAAAATAAGCGTCGAGAATTTCTTGAGCCTCGCCCACAGGAACATTAAGACGTTGCGACAGGCCGTACGCCTCCATCCCATAGGCCAAACCGTAAGACACCATTTTCGCTTTGGACCGTTGAGCCGAGGTCACTTCATCGGCGGCCACGCCAAAAATACGTGATGCGGTGGCGTTGTGGATATCGACGCCCGATTCAAAGGCGTCGATTAATCCAGGATCAAGCGCCAGGTGGGCAATGCATCGCAACTCGATCTGGTTGTAGTCGGCCACGAGAAGTTCGTAGCCGTCGGCGGCCACGAAGGCCTTACGGAACCCCCTACCGGTTTCTGAGCGCACCGGAATGTTATGCAGGTTGGGTGCATCTGAACTAAGACGCCCAGTGCGGGCGACGGTTTGGTTGAAGGTGGCACGAATGCGGTCGCCCTCGCCAACCTCGGCCAGCAATCCCACACCATACGTGGAGCGAAGTTTTTCGACCTCGCGGTATTCCAACAAATGTTCGATGATGGGGTGTTCACCGACCATCTTCTCCAGAACCTGTGCATTGGTGCTAAAGCCGGTCTTGGTCTTTTTCTGTGGTGTGAGGCCCAACTCTTCGAACAACACCACTTGCAGTTGCTTCGGCGAATTGACGTTGAACTCATGGCCGGCGTCAGCGATGATCGCCGCGGCCAAAGTCGAAGCGCGTGAGGCCAAATCGTCCCTCAGAGCAGTGAGTTCACCGACATCTACCCCTACGCCCAAGTTTTCCATGCGAGCCAAGACACCAACGAGCGGTAACTCCATGTCGACATTGAGAGCGGTTAGACCTTGCGCTTCAAGCGCATCGGCTATCGGTTCGGCAATAAATGCCGTGGCAATAGCCTCACGAGCGACAATTTGCGATGTGGGGGTCGAGTCGTCGCCGAAAGAAAGCTGGCCGGCTGCCGCCTCGGTTTGTTCGGGCATGGACCGGTTGGCGTAGCGAAACAGCAGGTCATCAAGGAGATAGCGGGCCTCGGCTGGGTCAAGCAGGTAGGCCGCCAAAAGAGTATCGAGCTGAAGGTGAGTGATCTCAATTGGTTGCTCGTTGTCGCTGAGCAGCGCCCGGACCAACGGCTTCAGCCCATGGCCAATTATGGGGCGTCCATTGTCACCAACCAGCTGAGCGAGCGACCTTCGGACATCGCTATTGGCCAGCTGAGATTCGTCAATCCACACGACGTCGCCGCTGTCACGATCGACAACCAATGCCAAGCCGCCTAGCGACCGTTGGGCATCATCGTTCCATGCCGCTGCAACCACAAGCGGGGCCGAGTCTGTCGCTAACCGATTCATCGTGGCGGCCACGTCGGCGGGTGACTCACACACCGTTGTCTCGGCCTCAATAGTTTCTGCCGCCGGGCCGGCACCAACGTCTTGGCCCAAAGCCTCACCCAGACGAGCATGCAGCGTCTGGAACTCCAAGAAATCGAACAGTTGCTTTACCTCATCGGGGTCCATGTCGCCCATGACCAGCGCATCAAGATCCACGTCGATGTCCGCATCACGGACCAGCTCCATCATGTCGATGTTCAGACGAGCGTTCGGTTCGCCGGCGATGAGATTCTCGCGGAGCTTGGGGGTTTGGTCGTCAACGTGGGCATAAATGCCATCCATGTCGCCGTACCTGGTAATGAGCTTCGCGGCAGTCTTCTCACCGACACCCATTACCCCAGGCAAGTTGTCGGACTTGTCGCCCCGCAACGCCGCAAATTTCACGTAATCCTTAGGGGTAACACCACATTTTTCAAAGATGGCGGCTTCGTCGTAGAAGGCGTACTCGCTGACCCCCCGCAAATTGTACAAAACCTTGATATGGGGATCTTCGACGAGTTGATACACATCGCGATCACCCGACACCACGATTACGTCGTCACCTTGATCCCGTGCCCTCGTGGCCAACGTGGCCAAAATGTCGTCTGCTTCGATGCCAATTTGCTCGATCGAGGGAATGTTGAGCACATCCAACACCTGACGCACCAACGGGAACTGCTGAATCAAAATGTCCGGCGTTTCTTTACGCCCGGCCTTGTAGGTATCCACCTGCTTATGACGAAATGTCGGCTCGGGGCGATCGAACGCCACCACGATCCGATCGGGCTGATGATCGCGCAATAGATTCACCAACATGGAGGTAAACCCAAACACGGCGTTGGTGACCTGGCCCGATGCCGTCGCCAAATCGGTCGGGAGCGCAAAAAACGCTCGATAGGTCAACGAGTTACCGTCAATCAGCATCACTTTTTTAGTCACAGGTCGCACCCTAGGCGCGTTCGCTGCTAGCCAATCAGTCGGCGGCAACTCCATCGCCGAGAACTTCGAGCGCCACGACCTTCATAGATCGACGTGAACCCATCGACTCATGCTGAATACGACGAAAAGCTTCCTGCTCAGACAGGCCTTCGGTGTCCATTAAATGGCCCTTTGCTTTATCGAGAATTTTGCGCGTTGCCAGCTGATCTTGAAATGACGCTGCTTCGCCAACCAGGGACCTTTGCTCCAAGAACCGCGCATGAGCGACCTCGATTGCTGGAACCAAATCGTGTCGTTGCCACGGTTTGACCAAGTACCCGAGCGCACCCGCTTCGGTGGCGCGTTCGATCAATTCGCGCTGACTAAACGCTGTAAGGATCACGACCGCTGCCATTCGTTGCTCAGTTATGAGCCTGGCCGCCTCGATGCCGTCGATACCTGGCATACGAATATCGAGCATGACTAGATCGGGTTCGTGTTCCGATACGAGTCCGAGCACTTCGTCGCCTCGACCCGTGCTGGCCACCACCTCATAGCCTTCATCGACCAGTGTCTCGACCAGATCCAACCGAATTATCGGCTCGTCTTCGGCAACTACTAACCGCAACGGCACGACTTCACCCATTACGATGCTCCATCATCTGATCGAGAAGTTCATCGGATTTCGCCTCGTGTTTCGCGATGTCAGCAGCAACGCTGTGCCGCTGACTTTCGAGTTTCGCCAACTGTTGGGCAGCTTGGCGGTGCTCTTTGGCAGCTACAGGCGTCTCGCTGACCAACGAACGCAGGCGGGCATCGTCGGCCTCGTCCCGCAGTTGCATGAGCTGTTCATCGGCTACCCGCAGTTCGTCGCGCAAACGTTTGAGGCGATCGCCAAGATCAACCAAACGACGTTCTACGAGCGGGCGGGCCATACCGAGCAGTGTAGGGCTCAGTTCCCCGGCACAATGAACACTAATGTCGAAGTTCGCCGCCCTCATCCTGACTTGTGCGCTATTTCTCAGCGCCTGCACAGGCGGATCAAATGGCACCAGCGCCTGTGGCCCAACAATTCGCGAGTCACTCGATCCACAGTCCGCGTTGCATGTCTTGAATCCTGGCGATGTCACGTATCTCACCAACCCACCCACTTCCGGGCCCCACGCCGTCGCGGGTGCAATCGCGGGAATTCAAATCGAACCATTGCCTGCCCCGATCCAGGTCGGAATTCTAGAATCAGGTCGCGTGCTCATTCAATACCGAGACACCATTGACCAAGTGCAGGAGCTGGCCACCGATACCGTAATCGTGGCTCCGAACGCATCA
>Ga0115000_10002979_pt1 | contig 14277 bp, 16 predicted proteins | sample ArcticOcean_MG_C_6_FD_89690 | JGI IMG/M metagenome (GOLD analysis project Ga0115000, IMG submission 89690) | Marine microbial communities from western Arctic Ocean - ArcticOcean_MG_CB8_128 | ecosystem: Environmental > Aquatic > Marine > Oceanic | place: Arctic Ocean: Canada Basin | collected...
CGCGCTCGCCGACGATCACCAGCGCAACGCCGATCGGCGCCGGGTGCAGTTCGCGGTCGCCGCCGCCGTGCCGTCGGTCTCGGCCTACAGCCGCGCTGTGGTGCAGACGAGCTGGGAACGCGAGATCATCGAGGCGGTGGCGACGCGTCTTACCGTCGACCCAGTCGAAGACCCGCGCCCCGAGATCATCGCTGGCGCCGCCCTTTCGGCCCTCCGCGTTGCGACCCGTCAGTGGACTGCCGACCCGAGCGCCGATTTCATCAAACTCGTCGACAACGCCCTCCACGCAATCCGCGACCTCGAAAACTGAGGCGGGTGTCAGAGGCAACCCTGCGGGTTGCGACGCCGAACTTTCCCCAGTTGAGGCGGGGCGTTACTCCGCGTAGAAGACGCGGGTGGGGGTGATCCGAAGGATCGTGCGTTCTTGTTCGTCAAGCATGGAGATGATCGACGTTGGATCGGGAGCGTCGATACCCGAGAGCTTGGCGAACATCTGCGAGCTGAGTTCGGCTCGCTCAGGATCGTCGCTGATCGTTTCAGCCGTGCCGTAGACGACCATATGGATACGGCCGTTCGGAATCGTGAGCGACACCTTCGGCTGACGGACAGCGTTCTTCCACTTCGCGGTGTATGCCTTCACCGACATCACCAAGCGGCCCTCGTCGTCGACGAGGTAGCCGATCATCGACTGCTGCGGCGACCCATCACTCCGGCCGGTCGCCAGCACCGCCCAAGTCTGTTCGTTCGCATAGGCGAAATGCTCGGGAGTCCATTCGAAGGTCATTTTCGGTCCTCTTCCTGCATGAAACCAACCGTCATCGATTGACTGGCAGTCGCCAACAACCTGCCAGCCTCGCTCCACATATGGCAATGGCCGTGCGCCACACCGTCACCGGCATATGTGATATCGGCATCGCACCGAACCCACCCATTTCGGTCGTAGCCGCGAGACGCGAATCGGATTGTGTTGTCGAGGCTTGTAGACCGCGATGGCACACCGGCCGCGTTGCCGACAGCCGCCGACATGTAGTCGGCCATTAGCGCCAGCGCCGCAGCGTCGTGGTCGACTTCGGGCATTCGGAGCCACAAGACGAGCTCGCCGTCGGCGCTCGGCTCACCCTGACCACTGAACCCAAACATGCCCTTGGCCACTCGGACCTCGACGTGATCATGGATGCAGGCGGCTTCGAAGTGGCGGACGAGCGGGTCGGATTCATTCGGCCCGCGCGCCGGTCGAGCTTCGCGCCACACGCCAGCGATCTCCTAGCGACGACGACCAAGCGCACCCAGGACCGAGATGATCTCGTGATCGTCGACTCGACCGATCGTTCTTCCTTGCGCCATCGACCGACCCATCGCCGGGAAGGCCACATCGAACGACAGCTGGGAGCCGACACCGAAGGTCGACAGGTACTGGCCGGTTGCCCACACAACGGGGCTGTCGGCGGAGCCCCCCAGCGCAACCACCCCCGCGGCCAAGCCACAGCCGCCAAACAGCGATCCCCGGCCGCCGCCGATCACTCGATCAGAGACCTTCATCTCCCAGCGCGTCTCATCGATCCGCTCGATGCCGAGAAACTCTTGTGTCGTCGTCACCCGCTCGGCCTAGGCCCGAGTGCGCTTGTCCGACCAGTGGCTGGTTGAGCCGGCGGCCTGGAAGCGGTCGGGCCGATCCTCAGGGCGAAGAATTTCGGTGGCCAGCCAGAGTCGTTTGAGCCAGCGCACGCGGCCCGCTTCGGCATCGTCGACGTAGGACTTGCGGCCGTGCAGCACGTGATAGTTGTTCACGAACTGCATGTCACCCGGCTCGAAGGTCATCTCGACACGATTGTCGGTGTCGTAGATGAAGGCGTCGTAGGCGTCCATCGCAGCCCGCTGCAGCTCGGTGAGCCGGGGTGCATCATCGTGGCGCTGCGAAGCCTCGATGTAGGGGCGGATGTAGCGCACGAAGAGCCGGTCCCCATGTTTGGAAAAAACGGGCACGTGGTAGAAGGGCGTCGATCCGTCGCGCTGTTCGCCGCGGAAGTCGTAGGGCAAACCATCGAACAGCGCACCGGCCAACTCCGGTTCGCTCGCGACGAGCTTGTTGTATGCGCCGACCGCATTGGCGATCAGGCTCTCGCCGCCCGAGATGCCAGGGTCGAGGCACATCAAGCCGACCAGGTCCGACCCGTCCGAGTGAAACGCTTGGCCCACGCCGCCGAGTTCATTGCCGCGTGCCGTGGGATCGTCAGGCCGTTTGCCCTGGTCCTTCACGTCACCGAGCAGGTGCCCCTTCACGTTTTGGGGCCACGGCACGCCGAGATGGAGGCCGATACCCCAATACATCCAGGAGGCATCATCAAAGCCGAGGCGTTCGACCGGAAGGGCCGAGATCCGTTGGAACCCACGACCGTTGATCAGCTGATCCGCGAGCCCGCCCAATACCGGCCCGAGCGCGGGCAACGGGAAGTCGTCCTGGCGAACATCGAGTACTTCGTCGGTGCGTGACCGGGCAACCGCGAGAGCCGACTCGAGCTCGGCAACATCGTCGCCTGTGAGTCGATGAGTCCACGCCTCGGTGTCAGCGACATCCGATGCCGTCCAGTTGGCGTGGGTTTCGAGCGGGCGGACATCGGCAGCGGCAACCGCATTCATGCGGGCGCTCCCTGCGCACCACGAATCAGGCGGCCCGGCAGAGCACCAGTCTCTTGGCCCGACGAGTAGGTCTCGACGCCGGCGACGATCGTGTGGAGGTAACCATCGGCCCGCTGCAGGACCCGGCGACCACCAGCCGGCAGGTCATAGGCGAGCTCCGGCGAGCGGACGGCGAGGTTCTCGAAGTCGATCACATTCAGATCGGCCCGATAACCCGGCGCCAGCACACCGCGGTCGAGTAGGCCCACAGTGCGGGCCGTGTCTCGACACTGCCGTTGAATGAGGAACTCGAGCGGGATGCGACCCTCGGGGCGTTCTCGGCCCCAGTGCTGGAGCAGCGTGGTGGGGAACGAGCCGTCGCAGATTGTGCCGACGTGGGCACCGCCGTCGCTCAGCGAGGGGACAGTGAAATCGTGGGTGAGAAGCTCGCGGGTGCCGTTGAGATTCATGTGCCCATAGTTCGAGAACGGCAGCCACAACATGTTGGTGCCGCCCTGCTTCAGCAAGAGATCGAGTGCGTACCCCGCCGGATCGACACCGGCGGCCTGGGCCCGGGCGGTAACGGCCTGATCCGGAGCCGGCTCGTAATACGGGGTCTCCCCCATTTCGAACATGTTGTGGAAGTTCTCAATGAGTCCGCCGCCGACCAGCTTCTTGTCAGTGCCACCCGCCCCTTCGAGCAAGCGACGGCGACGATCTGGGTCGGACAGAGCGACCACTCGCTCGGCCGGCGCCAGGTTGGCCACCTCTTGCCAAACCGGGTTTCGCATGAACGGGTTGAGGGTGCATTCAAAGCCGAGTAGCACACCGATCGGTCGCACCGGACACTGACCGGTGATCTTCAGGCCATCGGCTCGAGCCTGCTCGATTCGAGACAGGAGATCGCGATGGAAGTCGTCACTCTTTGGGCTCTCGACGATGGTGAAGCTGAGGGGCCGACCGGAGATGGAACACATGTCGCGGAACATCTGGAATTCGAGATCACGGTTGGTGAAGTCGCTGACGAGTTGAAACACACCGGTGCCGGTCTGCCCCACCGCATCGGCGATTCCGACCAGCTCATCGGCCGCCGCCGTGAGGGTGGGGGTGAAGTCGCCCGTGGAAGTCTTGTGGTTTGACGTACGGCTGGTCGTGAAGCCGAGGGCGCCGGCGCGAATACCTTCGGCCGCCAGGCGGCCCATCTCGGCGATGTCGGCCGCCGTGGCATCCTCGCGGTTGGCGCCGCGCTCGCCCATCACGTGCAGCCGCAGCGCTCCATGCGGCACCTGCGTGGCGATGTCCATGTCTTTCGGACCTTCGCAGGCCTTGAGGTAGTCGGCGAACGAGTTCCAACCCCACGGGAGTCCTTCGTGTAGGGCAGCGCCGGGGATGTCCTCCACGCCCTCCATCAACTCGATGAGCTTGTTGTGGTCGTCATTGTGGACCGGCGCGAAACCGACACCACAGTTGCCAAAGACCACCGTCGTGACGCCATGCCAGCTCGACGGCTGCATACGAGTGTCCCAGGTGGCTTGGCCGTCGTAGTGGGTGTGAATGTCGACGAAGCCGGGCGCGACCAGCGCGCCATCGGCGTCAATCTCGCGGTCCGCGAAGCCGTCGACCGCGCCCACCTCAGTCACAATGCCGTCGGTGATTGCCACGTCGGCGGTGCGGGCATCCGCGCCGGTGCCGTCGACAACCGTGCCGCCTCGAATGATCAGATCGTGCTCAGACATTGGAACTCCTCGTCGCTACCGCCCCATGATGGCAGTGATGAGCGACTCAGCCCCGATCGACCTCGTTACGGCAAGCAACGCGGCCTTCGCGGGCGGCGCGTTCCACGACTATTTGCGGGCCCGTCGAGCCGAGGGTGCGCTGGTCGACGCCCAACTGTTTGGCCTGCCGGCCAAGCTCATCACGCGCTACGCCGAGCTCGATGCCGCGTTTCGCGACGACGAGGGTTTCCCGGCCGGGCCGACCTACGCAACCACAATCGAGCCGTGTCAAGGCGTGACCTTCGAGTCGACTGATGGTGGCGAACACAATGTGCTGCGCGATCTCTCGACCCGCGCCCTTCGGTCCCGCCCGGTTGCCAGATTCGCCGAAGACAGTATCGCGCCACTGGCCGATGAGATCATCGACGGCTTCATCGCTGACGGCAGTGGCGATCTCGTCAAACTCTTCACCGCGAAGTTTCCGTTCTACGTCTTCGGACGGCGCATGGGTCTGCCTGACAACCGCCGCGATGAGTACTTCCGTTGGAGCTTCGACATTCTTGGCTTCCCCGGCGACCCCGCAACCGGTCTTGCCGCGGCGGCAGACCTCACGAGTTATATCGAGCCGACCCTGGCCGAACGCCGTGGCTGTCCGGCCGACGACATGTTGAGCTCGATGATCACGGCCGAGAACAAAGGTCGACAGCTCAACGATGAAGAAGTGCTGTCTCACGTGCGGGCGATCTTCGCGGCCGGCGCATCAACTACTCACCACGGCCTCGGCAACACCCTCTACGCGTTGTTGACCCATCCCGAGTCGCTGGCCCGCCTGCAAGCCGACCCCGATCTCATCCCCGCGGCGGTCGACGAGATGCTGCGCTGGGAACCGCCCATCGGCGTGCTGCCTCGCATCGCCCCGTTTGACACCACCGTCGCCGGGCAACCGGTGAAGAAGGGCGAGTTCGTGCTCATGGGGATCGCCTCAGCGAACCGCGACGAGCGGGTGCACCCGAATCCCGATGTCTTCGATATCGACCGCTTGCCTACCCGTGTGCTCACCTTCGGATTCGGCTCCCACCATTGTCCGGGCACCCACCTCGCCAAAGCCCAGATCGCCATCGGCATCGCCCGCCTGCTTGAGCGTCTCCCGGGGTTGGTCCTCACCGACGCCAGATCCGCCCAACCCGTCGGCGCCATCCTTCGCGGGCCTACGACTCTTCCAACCACCTGGAACTCAACAAAACCAGCGCCTTGATGTCGGTGATCACGTCCAACAATCTTGAGACGTGGCTCGCCGCCGAAGGAATCACAACCAGTGTGGGACCCCAACTGTTCGGCCGCGACGACGCCGGGTCAACGTTGAGGCGGGGGTCAGACCCCAGTTGTGGCGGCTGTGGTCCAGTCGCCGTTGGCGGCGCGAAAGCTGGTGAGCGCATCGGTCACCGAGCGCTGTTCCGATCCGCCGAGACCGCTCAGGCCGAATTCGATCGCTCCGAGGGCCTGCGCTCCTGCTTCGGCCGCGGCGCGACCAGCGGAAAGTAGCCCAGCGATCACACCCCTTCCATCCGCGGGATCGGCGATTCGCTCCACGAAACCGCTGGCCTCGAGTCGAGTAATGGTGTTCGTCACACTCGCCGCGTGTACTTGGAGGCGGTCGCCGATCTTTCCCATGGGCAAGGCGCCGGTGCGGGAGAAGGTGAGTAGAGCCAGGACCTCGAACCGGCTGAAGTTGAGATCGAGTGGAGCCAACACGGCATCGATCCGAGATTGCGATATCTGAGTCGCCCGCGTGAGCGACGTGGCGGCCTGCATCGCGTCGATCGCCGTCCATTCGTGGCATTGCCAGTTGCGGCCCGCCTCGGCGATGGGGTCGAACTCCAACGTCATGCCAGCTACCCTAGGAGAAAGTAGTTTGATATCCAAGTACTTCTGAACCTGCGGGAAGAAGACAAGTCGTGAGTGATCCACTGGCCGAATGGCGATCCCACTACGACGACGCTCGCCTCCGCGACGTGCCGTTCGAGACAATGTCGGGGGTCCCCCTCGATCCGGTGCACGGTGATGGCCCCTATCCCGGCGAATACCCCTTCACCCGTGGCCTCCACGCCGGGGGCTACCGGTCACGGCTGTGGACCATGCGCATGTTTGCCGGGTTTGGTACTGCGGAAGACACGAACGGTCGCTTCAAGGAGCTCCTCCGAGCGGGCGGCACCGGACTCTCCACCGCCTTCGACATGCCCACGCTTATGGGCCGCGACTCAGACTCGCCCTGGGCACTCGGCGAAGTCGGACGAGCCGGCGTGGCCGTCGACACGCTGTCCGACATGGAAGATCTCTTCGCCGACATCGACCTCTCCGGCGTGTCCACCTCGATGACAATCAACGGCCCCGCCGCTGTGCTGATGGCGATGTATGTGGCGGTCGGAGAAAAGAGTGGCGTTCCCCGGGCCCAACTCGCGGGCACGATTCAGAACGACATCCTGAAGGAATACCAGGCGCAGAAGGAATACATCTATCCCCCGCGTCCCTCCATGCGAATCGTCACCGACATGGTGAAGTTCACCACCGCCGAGATGCCGAAATGGCACCCCGTTTCCATCTCCGGCTACCACATCCGAGAAGCGGGCTCAACCGCAGCGCAGGAGCTGGCCTTCACCCTCGCCAACGGCTTCGCCTACGTCGAGGCTGCGATCGCCGCGGGCGAAGACATCAACGAATTCGGCAAACGCCTCTCATTCTTCTTCAACAGCCACACCGACTTCTTCGAAGAGATCGGCAAGTTCCGAGCCGCCCGCCGCATCTGGGCTCGATGGATGAAGGAGCGCTACGGCGCCACCGACGAACGCGCCATGATGTGCCGCTTCCACACCCAAACCGCGGGGGTGTCGCTCACCGCCCAACAGCCCGAGATCAACATCGCCCGAGTGGCAACCCAAGCACTTGCCGCGGCGCTAGGCGGAACCCAGAGCCTGCACACCGACAGCTACGACGAGGCCCTTGCCTTGCCGAGTGAGAAGGCGGTTCGGATCGCCCTTCGTACCCAACAAATCATCGGTCATGAGACCGGCGTGACCAACGTGATCGATCCGCTGGGCGGCGCCCCGTTCGTCGAATGGATGACCGACGAGATGGAACGACAGGCCGAAGCGATATTCGCCCACCTCGACAAACTCGGCAACGGGTCGATCCTGGAAGGTGTGTATGCGGGAATCGAGAGCGGCTACTTCATGGGCGAGATCGCCGACTCCGCCTATCGCTTCGAGCGTGAGGTCAATGCCGGTCGTCGCATCATCGTTGGTGTCAACGAATTCACCGACGGCGATGAAGACACCGATCCAAATCTGCTCCGGATCGATCACACCACCGAGGACTACCAGCGCAAGCGGCTCGACGGTGTGAAGAAGGACCGCAGCCAAGAAGCCGTGGATACCGCACTCGCGACGGTCATCGCCGCCGCCGAAGATCCAACCGTGAATCTCATGCCGCCGATTATCGACGCCGTGCAGGCCTACGCAACCGAAGAGGAAATCTCGATGGCAATGGAAACCGTGTTTGGCACGTATGTCGAAACGGCCGTCATATGAGCGACGACGACGCGCCGATTCGAGTCGTGTTGGCGAAGCTCGGGCTCGACGGGCACGACCGGGGAATCAAGGTCGTGGCCCGCATGCTCCGTGATGCGGGCATGGAGGTCATCTATCTCGGCCTCCGCCAGACAACCGACAGCATCGTTGCCGCGGTTGAGCAAGAAGACGCCGACGCGATCGGCCTCTCGATGCACAACGCCGGCCACCTCACCCTTGGCCCCGCGATGCTTGCCGCACTCGACGCGGCGGACCTCGATATTCCGCTGATTATCGGCGGGATTGTGCCTGACCCCGACCTGCCGATCCTTGAGGCTGCTGGCGTCGCTGCCGTTCTCGGCCCCGGGGCTTCCTCGGAGGAAGTGGTCCGCACCGTTCGGCGGGTCGTCAAGCCCGCGTGAGTATCCGAGACCTGAGCGTCGATGAACTCGTGGCTCGGGCGGTCGAATCTGACCGCCGCGCCGTCGGCAGACTTTTGTCGATCGTCGAACGGGGCGGCGAAGCGGCCGACCACCTGGCCGAATGTCTCCAACAGGTACCCACCGACGGCCATGTCATCGGGATCACGGGATCACCCGGCGCCGGCAAATCGACGATGGGGGCTCACTTGGTCGCCGCTTTCACGGCCGCGGGACGCACTCCGGCCGTGCTGGCCGTGGACCCATCATCGCCTCTGACCGGCGGCGCGATCCTGGGCGACCGCGTCCGTATGGCGGCGGTCGACACCACCGCATTCATTCGATCGGTCGCGACCCGCGGCCATGCCGGCGGACTCGCGCTGGCGATCCCCGGAGGAGCCCGCTTGCTCGCGGCGGCCGGCTTCGATCCGGTCATCATCGAGACGGTGGGGGTGGGCCAAGTGGAGGTTGACATCACTGCCGCGGCCGACACGACCGTCGTTGTTGTCGCTCCAGGTATGGGCGACGCCGTCCAAGCCAACAAGGCCGGCCTTCTTGAGGTGGCCGACATATTTGTCGTCAACAAGGCCGACCTGCCGGGGGCGAACGACGCTCGACGCGACCTCGAACTCATGCTCGAACTCAGCCATGTCACCGGCCAAGAAGATTCCTCCCACCGGCCCCCGATTGTGATGGTCAACTCGCTCGAGGGAGACGGCATCGCCGCCGTGCACGAGGCCGTCGACGCGCACCACGTCCATCTCATTGAGTCGGGAAACTGGCCGCCCGCCGGCGCGCCCGTATTCGCTACGAGCTCCGCAGCCGCGCCGAACTCACGTTCCACCTATTCCTCGAGACGAAACTCGGCGATGACACCACTGAGTCCATCATCGATGCAATCCTCGCCGGCGACATCACACCTTCGTCGGCCGCCCGCAAGCTGTGGCAGCCTGGCGGGGCATGAGCGACACCTCTCCTCACTCCGCCGTCCTTGATCCCCACTGGTGGAAATCAGATCCTCAAGATGACTTCGCGGCCCTCCGCGCCCATCCCGGTCTTTTGCGCGACCAGGAGAGCGGAATCTGGCTCGCCGCACGGCACGCCGATGTCCTCACGGTCGAACGCGACGACGCAACCTTCGCCAGTCGAGCCGACGACGGCGGGGCCTACCGACTGAACCCGTCACCGGGCGAAACAACGATGATCAGCCAGGACGACCCCGTACACCTGGCCCAGCGTCGCCAGGTCAACCGGCGCTTCACCCCGCGGGCCGTACGCAATCACACCGACCACTACACCGCCACGATCAACACTCTGATCGACGAAGCCATCGTCGAACACGATTCGCGCGGATCCGTCGAGGTAATCGATGCCATCGCTGCGCAGCTTCCTTGTCGGATCACCGCGGAGCTTCTTGGGTTTGGCGCCGAACGCTGGCGAGAGGTGAAGGACTGGTCAGAGCGGCAGATGCGCATCGACACCGCACCCACCGACCCCGAGATGTTCATGTCGTTTATCGGCAGCATCCAGGAGTGGGCCGAAATCATGCAGGAGATCCTTCCGCAGCGGGCGGCCGAACCGGCCGACGATCTCTTTTCGGACTGGCTCTCCCATCAGATGGATCCGCAGACAATGGTGATGGAGACCGGCCTCCTGATCGCGGGCGGCGCGGAAACCACCCGCACCGTGATCGCCCATGGCCTCCGGACCTTTGTTGATCATCCCGAAGCGTGGGAGGCAATCGCCGCCAACCCCGAACTCGCGATCACGGCCACCGAAGAACTGATCCGCTGGATCACCCCGCTCAACAACATGTTCCGGATAGCCACGCGCGACAGCGAAGTCGCGGGCACGGTCATCGCGGCCGGCGAGCGCGTCGCTCTCGTCTATCCCGCCGCGAATCGCGACGAGTCGGTGTGGGACCGCCCCCACGAGTTCGACATCACCCGCAACCCGAACCCGCACCTGTCGTTCGGCCATGGCACCCACTTCTGTCTTGGCGCCAACGTCGCCCGAGCCGAACTGCGACTCCTTCTCGAACTCCTGACCACGCGGGTAACCAACCTGCGAGCGGTCACCGATCCTGACATCGAGCCGAACATCTTTGCCCGAGCCGTTCGCTCGTTTGAGCTCGGGTTCGATCTGCGGTCCTAGTCGTCGGCTGTCACTGCCGTGTAGATGACCACGCCCCATCCCGGGTGATCGGGCAGGGCCAAGCGGTGGTGATGAAACGCTAAGTCGCCCGTCATCGGGTGGCAAAAGTGTCGAACCTTCGACGAGAAGACGGCCACGTCTTGCGCTCGCCACGCCGTCGCGAACTCGGGGTGTTCGGCCCGCAACTCATCCACAAGCGTGCTGCCCTCCTCACTCGGATACCGACCGAGGTGCAGTCGAAACTGTGATGCCAACCGGTGGACCTCATCAAGCCAGTCAGTCATGAAGCTTCGGAGTGGCTCAGTTTCAAGGGTGAGTCGCAGAAGGTTGGGCGCCCCCTCCATCGTTTCGATGACCGGGAACAATGTCGCCTGGGCCTGGTTCCAACACACCAGATTCCACGCATGGTCGAGGACATACGCCGGGTTGGGCTCCAGCCCATCAACCAATACTCGATGCGCATCGCCACCTCTCTGCTCGCCGTCGACCTCGGCCGGTGGATGCACGTCGGCCAGGTCGTAAAGATGGATCCGCTCGGCGGAGGTCAACCGAAGGGCGGCCGCCAACCCGTCGAGCACCTCGGCCGACACTCGATTCGCACGACCCTGCTCAAGCCGCGTCAGCCAGGACACACCCACACCAGAGAGGACTGCCACTTCTTCTCGTCTGAGCCCGCCCGCCCGTCGACCGGTGCCCACCGGCAGGCCCACTTCTTCGGGGCGAAGGCGTTCGCGCCGACTCCGCAGAAAGTCACCAAGGGCTGCCGCTCGCATACGAAAAGGTTAGCGGCGTCAAGGTAGCACTGGTGGTACCACCATTGGCAGGGGCTTCTCGTACTGTCCTGGAAGGACCACGCTGCTCCGATGGATCATCTGCTCAGCACCCGCGCCCGGCAGCAGACCACATCTGTTATTCGCGACCTGCTCGAACATGCACACCGTCCCGGCATGATCTCGCTGGCGGGAGGCCTTCCCGACCCCGACCGATTCCCGCGCGAGAAGATGGCCTCGCTCGCGGCCCAGTGCATCCTCAACCGCAACGCCGATGCTCTTCAGTACGGACTTACCGCGGGAGACCCACGACTTCGCGAAGCGATTGTGGCCACCACGCCCGCGGCCGCCAACATCAACAATGTGCTCGTGACGACCGGTTCGCAGCAGGCACTCCATCTCCTGAGCGAGGTGCTCCTCGATCCGGGCGACACGGTGGTTGTCAGCGATCCCGACTATCTCGGTGCCCTCCAGGCGTTTCGCGGTTCGGGCGCCGCACTTGCCCCCGTCGACATCGATGCCGAGGGCCTCGTGGTGGACCAGTTGGGCGAGCAACTCCTCGCCGGCATGCGACCCAAGTTTGTCTATGTGGTCCCGCACTTCCACAATCCAACCGGAGCAACACTGAGCACTCACCGACGCGGCGAACTGCTCGCCCTCGCGTCGCACTACGACTTTCTGGTGGTTTTCGACGACCCCTACCGCGACCTTGCCGTCGACGAACCGGCGCCTGAACCGGCCTCGCACCCACACGTCGTCCACCTTCGAAGCGTGTCAAAGATTCTCGCCCCTGGTCTCCGGGTCGGCTGGATAATCGGTCCCCGCTGGCTCCTTCGCTCCGTCGAACGGGCGAAGCAGTCGACCGACCTGCACACCTCCAGCCTGAGCCAGGCCATCGCCCACGGCGCCGTCACCGCGCCCTGGTTCCCGGCCCACGTGGCCGAAATCTCCGCCGCGACCGCGACCAAGCGCGACACGCTGGCTAATGCCCTCATCAACACCTTCGGCGACCGTCTGGCGTTCAACCGACCCGGCGGCGGGATGTTTGTTTGGGCCGAATTCACCGATGGAACCGACACTTCGGCCCTCCTCGAACCCGCGCTCGATCATGGCGTTGCCTTCGTGCCCGGTCACGCGTTTGCCGTCGAACGAGAGCTCACCCACCACCTTCGTCTGAGCTGGGCGACGGCGTCCCCGACCGGATTGGAAGAAGCGGTCGGACGGTTGGCCGCCGCGCACGCCACCCAGTCCGACGCCTAAGGTCAGCGACCAATGCCGACCCTCGCAGACCTCTCCCCAAACATCGCGTCCGAGTTCGAGGCGCTCATCGACGGCGTGTGGGATGGCCGCGTCGATCCGGGCCTGCTCGAACGATGCTGGGTGCGGATGTGCGAACTCGTCGGCGCGCCCCACGATGCTGGTCGACACACTTCCGAGCCGGCGCCGGCGCTCGACGGACCACTTGTCGATGACCTGCTGGCGTTCGCCGAATTGTGGATCATTGATCCCCACGCGGTCACCGACGAGATCGCGGCGGCGGTTCGACAACACCTCAGCGATCACGAGGTTGCCGCCTTCACCATTGGACTGGCCACTATCGAAGCGCAGGCTCGCCTCGCGATCGCCCTCGGACCCACGTCATGAGAATGACCGCCCCCGAGGGTTCGATGAACTTCTTCGAGCACGACACCGAACTCAACGCCCGCTTCGATCGGTTCTACGCCGAGTTGTGGCAGCGCGGAAAGGTTGATCAGGCAACGAAGGAAGTGGGACGGCTTCGCAACGCTCGGATCACCGACTGCGGTATTTGACGCAACCTTCGCTTCGCAGGTACGCAGCAGCAGGGACTCGAAGAAGCCGCAATCGATAGCATCAACGACGAATACGCCGACACCGATCTCCCTGATCGCTGGAAGGCCGCGATCCGGTGGACTGATGTAGTGATTGGCGCGTCCCCTTCCAACGAGTCCGACGCGGAGCTCCCGCTAAGCGATACGGAGCTGGCCGAACTCGCGCTCACGGTCGCTGTCTCCCAAGGATTCTCCAAGGCGGCCATCGCCTGGGGCCTAGCACCGGAGCTACCCACTCTGGTAATTCCCTCCCCGGGAACCTGACGCTGGTTGTGACTCCGCGCGCAGGGTGACACCATGGGCCGATGCCCAACCGTCCCAATACCTTGAGCGCGCTGTTTGAGATCCGCGCCGCGTCGGAACTCGGTGCATTCGCGGCGGCCGCCCCCGCGATGTTTGGTCTCCTACCGCGAGCCAACGCCGATCGCACCGTGCTCGTACTTCCTGGGTTTATGGCGGGCGACGGCAGCACGAAACCCATCCGCTCGCTACTTAGCTGCCTCGGTTACAACACCCATGGCTGGGGGCTCGGTCGCAATATCGGCCCCACCGCAGAGATCATCGATGGACTAATCGAACTGATCGAACTTCTCGACCGAGAGAACGGGCCAATCGACATCATTGGCTGGTCATTGGGCGGCATGTTTGCCCGGGAAATTGCCCGCCTGGCCCCGAATACTGTCCGGCAGGTGATCACGCTGGGCAGCCCGTTCCAGACCACCGGACCCGAAGAATCCAATGCCAGCGCCGCATTCAACGCTCTCCGTGACCGCCACTCCGATCAGATCATGGTGCCCCAGATCCCCAGCTGGGCCCGCGAGCCAATGGGCGTGCCCACCACATCCATCTACACCCGCAGCGACGGCATCGTGAGTTGGCACCAGTGCCTCAACCGTAATCTCCCGCAGACTGAAAATGTCGAGGTCTACGGCAGCCATTGCGGCCTAGGCCACAATCCGGCCGCGCTCCTAGTGGTTGCTGATCGGCTAGCCCAAGCCGACCATGACTGGAAGCCGTTCAAGGCGCCGCGCGCCCTCAAGCCGATGTTTCCCACACCGGTCGACTTCGACACCCGTCTGGTCAATGCCTCTTCAGCCAATGCCGCTTCAGCCAATGCCGCTTGAGCCAGTGCCCCTTCAGCCAATACCCCTTCACTTGAATTAGCTGATCGTGGCGTTGCGGAGATCTTC
>Ga0115000_10002984_pt1 | contig 14271 bp, 8 predicted proteins | sample ArcticOcean_MG_C_6_FD_89690 | JGI IMG/M metagenome (GOLD analysis project Ga0115000, IMG submission 89690) | Marine microbial communities from western Arctic Ocean - ArcticOcean_MG_CB8_128 | ecosystem: Environmental > Aquatic > Marine > Oceanic | place: Arctic Ocean: Canada Basin | collected...
CTGCTTTTAAGGACGGGGAAATAGTAGGTAACGTAGCTGTAAAGTATTTCACAGTCCATAAAGGGATTGGGAAAAGTATAGAAATGATTACAATGCCATCAGATCAATATGCTGCTAAGCAAAGAGAGGGGTTATTATTAAATGGAGTTGATCTTACTGCTTCTTATAATGATGGAGAATGGTTAGGATTTGAAGGGAAAGACTGTGAGTTTATTATTGATATGGACAAAGTATCTGATTATAAAAAGGTAACAATTAATTTTAATAATCAAGTAAATAATCTGATTCATCACCCTCAAGAAGTTATTATTTTAGGATCTAAAAATGGTAAATCCTTTGATATAGTTGGGCAGTTAAAGAAAAGAAAAACGGGCAGACGTATAGTTACCTTTTCAATTCCGATTATAGGAGAAATGAGATATATTAAAGTAATTGCGAAAAATCAAATTATTTCGGCTGGATTTAATGGAGAAGGAAGTCCTGCTTGGATATTCTTGGATGAAGTAGTTGTTGAGTAGTTATTTTAAGTAATAACAATACATTGAGTATATTGTGTAAATTAAACAATAGTGAATTTATTTTTTAATATTTTCAAAAAACGATAAACTATCAGGGTTTCTCATCGCATCTTTGCTTACGGCTTTCTCAACAGGTAGCCCCATCATTATTTTTTTAACAGGTGTTTCCATCTTCTTCCCACTTATCGTATATGGAACCTCTTTAATTACTATGAAATCATCAGGTACATGCCTTGGTGAGAATTGAGTTTGGATTGTTGTTTTTAATTTTTTAATAAGCACACTATTTAATTCAGCTCCATTATTAAGTACTACGAATATTGGCATATACTGAGTGCCATCTTCATGATCTACACAAACAACTAAACTGTCTGATATTTCTTCGATACTTTCTACGGCACTATATATTTCGCTTGTACCAACCCTAACACCTCCACGATTTAAAGTAGCATCAGATCGACCGTAAATAATCAGAGAATTTTTAGGCGTTATTTTAATCCAATCTCCATGTCTCCAAATATTAGGATACATTTCAAAGTAACTCGATCGATATCTTTTATGATTAATATCATTCCAGAAAAATATAGGCATGGATGGCATCGGTTTTTCAATCACCATTTCACCAAGTTCGTTATATACAGCAGTTCCATTTTCCGAATAAGCCTTAAGGTCAACACCTAACATTCTACATTGAATTTCACCAGAGTAAACAGGCTCCAAAGGATTTCCTCCTACAAAACCACTACATATATCAGTCCCGCCACTTAAAGATATTACCCAAGCGTTACTGTTTATTTGTTTATAAAACCAATCAAAAGTTTCAGGAGGAAGTGGGGATCCCGTAGATCCAAAACTTTTTATTTTTTGAATTGCTTCATTGTGATTGAAACTTAACCCTTCACGCATACAATGTATATAAAAAGTAGCTCCAGCTCCAAAATGATCTAGTTCTGCTTCCTGAGCAAATTTCCATAAAACCTTATTTTCAGGATATGTAGGTGATCCATCATAAATAGCTAAAGTTCCTCCAACTAAAAGCGCAGAATTGGCATAGTTCCACATCATCCACCCTGTGGTAGAAAACCAAAAGAATCGCTCACCAGGTTTAATGTTTTGATGTAATCCCATTGCTTTATAATGTTCTATTAAAATTCCACCAGAGGAATGTGTGATTGCTTTTGGTTTTCCAGTTGTTCCACTCGAATAAAGTACCCAAATGGGGTGCGAAAATTCTACACGTTCAAATTCTAAAGCTACGGAAGGCTTGTTTTGAATACTTTTCCAAGAAATAATACCATTACCTTCAACTGCTTTTGAAGTTGAAATGTAGTTAACACTTATTGTTTTTTTTAAGCTCGATAAGGACTGCATAATTTCTTTTATAGCATTGCGCTTATCATATGTTTTCCCGTTATAACTGTATGCGTTTGCTGTAATAAAAACCTTAGGTTCTATTTGTTTAAACCTGTCAACAATACTTTTAGTTCCGAAATCCGGAGAACAACTACTCCAAATTGCTCCAATTGCATTTGTTGCTAAAAATGCAATTACAGATTCTGGTGTATTTGGTAACATACAACAAATACAATCACCTTTTTTAATACCAATATCCCTTAAGTATTTTGCAAGTTTAGCCGTCTGGTTTTTAAAATATTCCCATGAAATCTCAGTTAGTTCGTTGGTTTCGTTCTTAAATATAATGGCTGGACTTATTGTTGACTCATTTGTAAAAACATGTTCTGCATAATTTAAGCTTATGCCATCAAACCATTTAGTTTCATACATTTGCGTGTTCTTACTTAAAACATCATCAAAACGTCCTGAATATTGAATATTGTAAAACTTTATAATAGAAATCCAAAATAATTCAGTTTTAGTTGTACTCCAGTTCCACAGGTCTTGGTAGTTTTTAAAATCTTCCTGATAAGTATTATTTACCCATTGCATGTATTTATACATGTTAGAATTTTCTGTAAATTTTTTATTGGGTGACCATAGTTTTTTAGTAAGAGACATTTTATATTCTTTTCATTAGTTACGAATTGTGCTTAAATGAGTTTCTTTGAAGAGAAAAAAAATACATTTTTAATAACTATGTTAATATCATTTCTAAAATAAACTAAAATTCCATCTATAGGTTGTCTATTTTTGACAAAATTAATCACACGCAACATTTATAATAATGAAATTTTTTATCGACACAGCAAACTTAGATCAAATTAAAGAAGCTCAAGACTTAGGTGTTTTGGACGGAGTTACTACTAACCCATCTTTAATGGCTAAAGAAGGTATCAGTGGTACTGAAAAAGTAAACAAACATTATGTTGATATTTGTAATATTGTTGATGGTGATGTAAGCGCTGAGGTTATTGCTACAACTTTTAATGAAATGATCGAAGAAGGTAAAGTATTAGCAGCTTTACATCCAAACATTGTTGTCAAAGTTCCTATGATTAAGGATGGAATTAAGGCAATTAAATGGTTCACTCAGAACGGAATTAGAACAAACTGTACTTTAGTTTTTTCTGCAGGACAAGCATTACTGGCTGCCAAAGCTGGTGCAAGTTATGTCTCTCCATTTTTGGGAAGATTAGATGATATATCTCATAGTGGAGTTGATTTAATTGATGAAATTAGATTGATTTATGACAACTACAATTATGATACAGAAATTTTAGCTGCTTCAGTTCGTCATTCTACACATTTACTTGAATGTGCTAAGATTGGTGCTGATGTGATGACAGGCCCTTTAAGCGTTATTTTAAATTTGTTAAACCATCCTTTAACAACTAGTGGTTTGGCAACTTTCTTAGCTGATCACGCAAAAGCAAATTCATAAAAAATAAATTCTTAATTAAATCGATTAGAGGTTTATTCCCCTAATCGATTTTTTATTGGAATTAACATACTCACTTATATGTTTTTAGAAGTTCATCCAGATAATCCCAATCCACGAATAATTGCGCAAGCAGTTAAGTGTTTACGAAAAGGTGGTGTAATCATTTATCCAACGGATACTGTTTATGCTTTTGGTTGTGATATTAATTCAAAAAACTCTGTTGAGAAAATTTGTAGATTAAGAGGTATTAAGCCTGAAAAAGCCAATTTTTCATTTATTTGTAATGATCTTTCTCAGCTTTCTGAGTATGCAAAGCAGGTTTCGACACCTACTTTTAGGCTCATGAAAAAATGTTTGCCTGGACCTTATACTTTTATATTAAAGTCGAGCGGACTAGTTCCTAGAATTTTCAAAAATAAAAAGAAAACAATCGGTATTAGAGTTCCTCGAAATAACATTGCGCAAGCTTTGGTTGAAGCTTTGGGGAATCCAATTATGAGTGCTTCGTTAAAAGATCAGGATGCGTTGAAAGAATACACAACTGATCCTGTTAGTATTCATGATCGTTATGAAAATCAAGTTGATATGGTTTTAGATGGGGGTTTTGGTGAGAATAATCCATCTACGGTAATTGATTGTACTGACAATGAACCTGAATTAATCAGGCAAGGATTAGGGGACTTTGAGGTTTAGAGTGTTTTATACATTCTAAAAAAAAATTAATTAACCTTCTTAAATGCGCTTCGCTAAATAAATAAGAAAAAACAATAACAAAAAAAACGAACAATAAGTACGTTTTTTATCAACCTAAGCTTAGGTTTAAGAAGGATTTTTCGGCCTATTTTTATGTCAGAACCTAAATGTATATTTATACAATTATTTAATAATAACGAAATTAAAGAATATAACCACCCTCCAACTTAATACCTGATAAAAAACTAACAGTATCCATTCTTTTTTTTCCCGCCAATTGCAAAGAAGTAATCTTTATCGAACCAACAGCGCAGCCAATAATTAAACTTTTCTTACCATCAGTTTTAATTTCTCCAGGAGCCAGTTTATCTTCCGTCGCCTCAGATCCGAAAATCTTCAATCCTAACAGCTTTCCATCAGGGAAGCGTAGGGATGCATGTGCTGCAGGATAAGGACTTAAGCCTCTAATGTGGTTGTGAACTTCAGGCGCATCTTTATACCAATCAATCTTGCAGGTATTTTTGAAAATCTTGTAGGCTAATTTAGGTGCTCTACCATTTAATATGGCATCTTGGTTTTGAGTATTAACCGTTCCAGCTTCAATACTTTTTATTGTTTTCAGTACCAAATCAGCACCAATATTCATTAATCTATCGTGTAATTCACCAGCAGTTTCATTCTCTCCAATTGCCGTTTTTGAATTGTCGATAATCTCACCAGTATCAATCTTGTCATCTAGGAAAAACGTACTAACACCAGTTTCTTTTTCACCATTGATAACTGCCCAATTAATAGGAGCAGCTCCTCTGTAATCAGGTAGTAATGAGCCATGTAGGTTAAATGTTCCTTTTGAAGGCATGTTCCAAACTACTTCAGGTAACATTCTGAAAGCTACAATCACTTGGATATCTGCATCTAAACTCTTTAGTTCAGCAATGAAATCCTCGTCTTTTAATTTAACAGGTTGCAACACTTTCAACCCAGCTTTAACAGCATACTTTTTAACTGCAGATTGCTGCAATTTCATTCCTCTACCAGCAGGTTTATCGGGAACTGTAATTACCCCAACAACATCACATCCGCTTTTAACTAATATATCAAGAGAAGCAACAGCAAAATCTGGAGTTCCTAAAAAAACAATCTTCATAATTATCTAAATTTTACTTTAGTTTTTTTAAATAGTTTCCTGTACTGGAATAAATTATTTTCCTTAATTAACCTAGCAATTATAGGTGGAACCATTTTCTCCCACTCTGTATTTCCTTCTGTAATTTTTTCCAATACCTTGTGTGAAAAAATATGTAATATTTCTTCATCAAATTTCTCGTAATCTATAATTTTACCAGATGATTTCAGGAAGTTATATAAACTTTCGTATTTTTCTGGAATAATCATATTTTCAGCAGTAATTATCTCATCTCCAAATTTATATGGATACAAATAAAGCCGAACATCCTTGTGGAAAAGATATCCAAATGCTTCAATTAAACCACCATTTAGTTTTGTGTAAAAACGCTCATTAAATACGTTTATTAATGAATTTGCACCTAGTACAAGTGCAAGTTGAGCGCCAGTATTGTAACGAGTTAAGTATTGAACTAACTTATAATATTCATGGAAATTAGAGACTAAAACTGTTTGACCTAATGCTGTTAAAATATCAACTCTATCTAAAAAATCTCGTTCATCAATTCCTTCACCTCCTAGATCTCTAAGTGTAAGTTCTGTAATTACAATAATTTTATTTTTATCTCTAATGCGATCATCTTTTTCAAACTGTTTCAATCCATTTTTAAGCATATCTAAATGAACCTTTGTTACAGGCCGAAAACGTCCTCTTAAAGCAAGAATATCTTGCTTGTAAAGAACTTCAGTAGGATGAATTGTATTTCCATCAGGGAGAAACATAACAGCATCAGCCATTTTGTTTTTTACTAAGAACAAACTAAGAACCCTATTATCCACATGATTAAACAATGGCCCCTTCATTTCAACCATGTCTATTTGTACTCTTCCAGGAATTAATCCATCGTTCATGTGCTTTAATATTCCTTCTGGAGTGTGATGCAGGTGATAACAACCGTACAGTAAATTAACACCTAATGTACCAAGGATCTCTTGTTGCTGGAGGTTTTCTCTATCCAATAATCTTATGTGAATAATTACATCATTGTATTCTTCTCCAGGGTTTAATTGAAACCTAACACCCATCCAAGCATGAGATTTGTTTGATCTATCGTAATTAATTGCTTCAACCGTATCTGCTAAAGCAAAAAACCTTTTTTCAGGTTTTTTAGGAGAAAGTTCCTTAATCAAGCGGTTGTACTCGTAAGTTAACATTTGTTCTAAACGTGCTTTGCAAACATATCTTCCAGGGCATTTTCCGTAAATAGCATCACTCATAGCCATGTCATAAGCACTTAAGGATTTTGCAATTGTTCCAGACGCTCCTCCCGCAACAAAGAAATTCCTAGCTATTTCCTGGCCCGCTCCAATTTCTGCGAAAGTCCCGTAAATGGTTCTGTCTAAGTTAATTGAAAGTGCTTTTTGAGTAGTGTCTAAAACTTGTCCTATCATAGTGATAATTTGTGAATTCAATACAGATACTGTCTTACAGTAAATCTACTGATTTAGTTGGACAATTTTAATAATTTCTTCCACGTAATTGTTAATGAAACTGCTATATTTGGTTTGTGGGAATTATCTTTTTATATCCAACATTTTTGTGGTCACTTTTTTTAGTCTCCATTCCAATAGTAATTCACCTATTTAATTTTAGGAAGTACAAAACTGTGTATTTCTCCAATGTTTCCTTATTAAAAGAGGTTGAGCAAGAATCAAAAAAAACAAGAACTGTTAAAAATTGGTTGATTTTACTTCTTAGGATTTTAGCAGTTGTGTTCTTAGTGCTTGCGTTTGCATATCCAATTGAAAAAAAAGAGGGAAGAAAGGGTGAGAAAATCGTAAGCCTTTATATTGATAATTCATTTAGTATGGATGCTAATGGCTTGGATGGGAACAAGTTTAATCTAGCTAAATATTTTGCTGATAAAATTGTAACAGAGTTCGAATCCAATACAAAGTTTCAAATTATAACCAACGATTTTTTAGCAAAGCATCAGTTTTTTTATAGTAAGGATAAGGCACTTGATCTGATAAGTGAAATTTCGATTTCTAATAAAACCAAAACAATTCAAAGTGTTTTAAAACGTCAGTTGTCTCTAATTAGCGAGCAAGAAAATATAGATCCTAATATTTACCTTATTTCAGATTTTCAAGGTTTAGAGGATAGTACTTTATTTAATCCTGATTCCATTCCGGTAAGTATGTGTTTAATCTCATCAGAAGGGAATAAAAATGTTGGTGTTGATTCTGTTTGGTTCGAATCGCCAGTAAGAGCAAGATTTGGAAATGAGGAAATAAATGTTAAAATAACTAATTTTTCGAGCGAAGCTTTCAAAGCACTCCCTATTCAATTAAGCATTAACGGTAAAATAACGCAGCAAATTGTAGCTTTAAAAGCGAACTATTCTGAGACGTTTCCCTTTGTATATAGGCAACCAAAAGATAGTATAGTTGAAGGGAAGGTATTTATTGAGGATGCCAATTTAGTTTTTGATAATGCGCTGTTTTTCTCTTATCCATTACAAGCAAAAACTAAGGTGTATGTAATTTCAGATTCGAAGGATTTTATCAGTGTGATAGATAAATTATTCAGTAATGATTCTACTATTAAATATCAAAATGTTAAGTCTTCAAATATTGATTTTTCAGCTCTAGAAAAACAAAATTTAATTATTTTAGGTGAAATTAATCAACTGTCAAGTGGGCTAATTGCAGCTTTGAAGAATGCTTCAGATAAGGGAACTAATTTAGCTGTTTTTCCATCTGGAAGTTTGGAAACTAACGATTATAAGGACTTGAGCTTTTCTTTTGGTGGTTTTCAACTTGGCCCTATTGATACAGTTGGTATTCAGATTGAAAGTGTTTTGAGCAGTCATTCCTTCTTCAATAATGTTTTTGAAAAAGATGACATGTCTGTGAATACGAAAAAAGAATTTCCAATTTTAAAAAGACATTTCCCTATTATTTTATTGGATGCAGAACCACTTATCTTTAAAACTGATGGAACACCTTATTTAATAAAATCAAACAACTTATATTTTTTTAGTGCTGGAATTACTAGTGAAAATTCGGAATTGAAAAACCACGCTCTAGTGGTGCCTATTTTTTATCAACTCGTTTTTAATGCTGTGAAATCTGCAAGAATTCAATATTTTACGGATACGTATATTAACATTAAAACGCCAGTAGTAGATAATAATGCATTGATTGAAATTAAAAACATGAACCAATCTACTTATAAAACCCATGTTTTTGCTGATGGAGGAGGTATTGTTTTGCCTGCTAATTTTCAAAAAGAGGGACACTATACATTGCAGCAAAATAGTGTAATTAAGGAAGCTTTTGGAGTTAATAATAATAGATTAGAAAGTAAGGAAATTAACCAGCAAATTATTAATGTGAAAAGTTTAAGTAATAATAATCCGAGCTGTAAACTTTATTACGCAAGTAGTGAAAATATAGAAAATATTTTGAATGAATCTCTAAATTCTAGAAGTTATTGGAAGTTATTATTGATTGCTGCATTTATTTGTTTGTTTTTAGAAATGTTGATAATTCGAATTTTAGGACGATGATTTCTCTTGAATAAACGAGTATTTTCATTATTTTTACTCAAATCTTTAAGTTATGGATATACTTCTTAAGTTTGTTAAAATCATAAGTCCTAGCTCTCCTTTTCATTTGCAAACCAAGGATGTTTTAGTATCTAAGGGGAAAATATCTAAAATAGATGACAATATTTCTGCCGATTGCAAGATTATTTCAGTGGACGGATTAGTCGTTTCCGAAGGTTGGTTGGATCTTTTTAGTGTTATCAGAGAACCAGGTAACGAACATAAGGACACCATAGAAAAATTATTATCAAGTGCTGCAAAAGGAGGTTTTACGCAAGTATTAGGAATTTCGGGAACAACGCCACCAATGGACAATAAGGCACAAGTTCAATATGCTAAAACCAATAGTGCAGGGAATGTTGTAACACTATTGCCAGCAGGAACTATAACTGAAGGTCAAAAAGGAGAAGAAATAACTGAAATGTATGACATGCACTTGTCAGGGGCAGTAGCTTTTTGCGATGGAAAAAAAACGCTATCAAACCCAGAGTTGCTAAAAAGAGCTTTATTATATACAAAGCCTTTCGATGGAAAAATTATCACATATTGTGAAGATGAAATGGTTGCAAACAATGGAATGATTAGTGAAGGAAAAGTTGCGGCAACCTTAGGATTAAAAGTTAGACCAGCTTTAGCGGAAGAAATCGCGATAAACCGGGATTTATTTATCGCAGAATATACGGATTGCGCCATCCATATTACTGGTGTTTCAAGTAAGCGCTCTGTAGCAATTATAAAAGAAGCAAAATCAAAAGGAATCAAAGTTACTTGTGATGTAAACATTGCAAATCTTTATTTCACGGATGAAGCTGTAACGAGTTTCGAACCAAACTTCAAGGTGCTACCGCCTTTAAGAAGTGAGGAAGACAGAAAAGGTTTAATTGCTGGTTTAAAGACAGGGGCAATAGATGCTGTAACAAGTGGTCATACGCCTCAAGATATAGAAAGTAAATTTTGCGAATTCGATAATGCTGAATTTGGGGCAGTAACTTTAGAGGCCACATTCAAAGCACTTTATACTATTCTTAAGGATTCGTTAAGTATTTCCGAAATAGTAGCGCTAATTTCATCAAAACCATCTGATGTACTCAATATCGATAATACTATTCAAATAGGTTCTAAAGCCAATCTAACGCTTTTTACATTACAAGAAGCAACTGAGTTTAAGTTGGCAGATGTAAAATCATTTTCTAAAAATTCTCCATTCATCGGAACGGCTTTAGAAGGAAATATTGTCGGTGTTATTAATAATAATGAATTGCATTTGAATTAGGAATGAGCTTTCTGATGAATCTATTAAAGTTTCCTTTTATTCTTTGGAAGATTAAAAGTCAGATGAAGAAGCAAAATGCTTTTATTAAATCATTTTTACAACCAATATTAGACCGTTTTGAAGAAAATAATGATGGATCATTATTAGAACAAGATTTTAATAAAATAAAAAACTATTATGGATTAGGTTCTGTTGTTTTGGTAGGTGAGGCTATTGCTGGTTTACATGGGCATGAGCTTTCTGTTCAAGAACGAAAAGCGCTAACGTATATTTCTGCAATTACTGGATTATACGATGACTTCTTCGATAAGTCTATACCAAATCTTCAACGTATTAAATTGCTTTCAGAAGTTAGTCAAACTGTTGATGATTTAAATACGCATGAAGCTTTATTTCGGGAATTATTAAAAACTGCGCTTCAAAATATAGCTGATGTTGAAACGTCGAAAGTATTTGCTGCAGAGGTTTATAAAAATCAAGTGGAAAGTTTAAAGCAGAAAAATACTGGATTGAGTTGGGAGGAATTGTTGGAGATATCTTTGCAAAAAGGTGGTGCTTCGTTATTGCTATACCGCTCAACTTTATCTACTGAAATTTCCGAAGAAGAAAAGCAAGCTTTGTTTTTAATTGGTGGTCAGTTGCAGGTTTGTAATGATGTTTTTGATGTTGTTAAGGATTTAAAGGAAGGGATTCAAACTTTGGGTACCGAAGCTAAAACTATTCAGCAATTGAGGGAACTTGTTGAGGGAATTGATATTCAAAACAGATTAGTGATTGAAAAGTTAGATTTACCGAATACGAGCTATTTTAATAGTAGAATAAAGTTCGTGACAAGCCAAACTTATGTTGCGCTTGATTTTTATGAGAAAGCTACTTTGACAACTCAAGAAGGATTCAAAGTTCGAGAGTATGACCCTAAAGAAGTCACTTTAGCAATGGATCGGCCAGTTAATTTTTTAAAGGCGGTTGTGAAGTATTGTATGAAGTAGAGTTATCAGGTTTTCATGAAAATATTTTTAGATGATATTCTTTCCCGGATTAAAATTAGGGGTAAGGGTTTATTTGTAAATAACCTTATACTTACCAATTGTCTAAGATATTGGATGAAATAAATGTTGAAGGGAATGCATACACTACTGATTTCAGGCAACTGGATCCGCAGTTGAGTCTGTGGAGATAACGTTTCGGGAGATGATCTAATAATTTTTTAGAACATGCGAAATAAAATTAAACTTTCTATACTGACCTTATTTTGTGTTTTTGATATTCCTTGTGAAGTTGTCATAAAACTTCAGGATTGTTTGGAAATTGATTATCAATTTAATACTGAAATAACATGAAAATTTCCTTCAAGTAATAAATTGTAGTAAATTCCTACTATCCTGATGGAGTGCTTTTTTATTCAGCAACATTAGATATATGTAATATAGTAGGTTTAAGGAAGATTTATTTTAAATAATAATTCACTCGCTATTTTAACTTTCAAAATTACAGCTTGCATGGTTTAGATAGTTGCGTTTCTGATAAAGGAGTTATTCTAGCAAATTGTATCAATCAAAATGGCGTCAAAATAGAAGAATGGATTTGGAAAAATAATAGAGAATCTGTATTGAAATAGGAATACTTTAATTTAAAAGGAGAAAGAAGATATCTGGTTAACTACGAAATTAAGGATAAACCTTTTGTAACTGGACATCCCATTATTTCATTATGGTTTATTTCCAATAAAACAGTAATTGTTTCATTGCTGGCTACCCATCAAATTCCAATTTAGATATTGATTTATAAGCTTCTGTAGGAATAGTAATATCATGGTTAAACACCTATTTCGCATTAAGAAAAATATAAAGTTACTCCCTGTGGATTAGAAAAATTTAGAAAGCTCTGTTAGTTTATACATTATTATTATTATTATAATGCGACACAGTTGCATTAAACAGATTTATTTATATATTTGCACCTATTATTACGCAATTACATGAAACTTCAACATCATATATTTTTATTATTAGTTGGTTTATCATCTAATTTATTTTCCCAATCTGATTCATGTAATTTTTCTATTTCGGGTACAATTTTAGACGTTGAAACTAAAGAGCCAATACCATATGTTTCGGTAGTGATTAGAAACGCTAATCAAGGAACTATAGCAAATGAAAATGGAGAATTTTCATTTAAGGGATTATGCGATCAAAGTAATGTTTTAATTATTTCCTGTTATGGTTATTGCGACTCTGTTTGTGAACATCATCATCAGCACGGGAAGGTTCCTCATATTTACTTAACACAAAAAGTAGTAAATGTTGGCGTAGTAACAATTAAAGCAGAAATAAACAAAAAAAAAGGTACAGAGTCCATATCCCAAATTACAATTAATAAAGATGAAATTAAAAGCAATCCTACAAGAAGCCTTGCATCAGTTATTGAAGAAGCGCCCGGCGTATCAATTATATCAGCCGGCACTAACGTTCAATTGCCAGTAATTCATGGTTTGTATGGAAATAGAATATTGATTTTAAACAATGGGTTAAAACATGGTTTTCAAAATTGGGGAAAAGATCATGCCCCTGAAATTGACATAGCATCTGCAAATAAAATAACTGTGATTAAGGGAGCTGCAGGTGTGCGATTTGGTCCAGAAGCATTAGGAGGAGCAATTGTGGTTGAACCAAATCCTCTATATTTAAAAGAACCATTTTATGCTGAGTTAGGAACAGGATTCCAAACGAATGGACTAGGTTACAACACTGGTTTTGAAGTTGGCGAAGGAAGAAAAAACTGGAGTTATTTCGTTAATGCAAATTACACGAAAATTGGTGATAGAAACGCACCGGACTATTCCCTTACTAATTCAGGAAAAGATGAGAAATCTTTAGGAATGGGAATTCAGTACAGAACTACAAAAATAGGTGTTAAAGCATATTATAGTTTAATTGATCAGAATTTAGCCTTACTAAGAGCTTCTTTTGCGCACAGTTCAAATGCTATTAGACAAGCATTTACCTCACAGCAACCAGATCCTTCATATATCTCCCCTTTTTCATACAACATCAACGAACCTAATCAGTTAACTCAGCATCATTTAGCTAAAGGGGAAATAAAGTGGACCTATTCCGATCATGGGAATTTAACGCTAAGAGTAGGGAAGCAATTGAATAAAAGGCAAGAGTTTGATGTTAGAAGAAATGCAGATAAACCAATTATAGATCTAAATTTAACTACAAATGATGTACAATTAGAATGGAAACATCCTCACAAGTACGAATTGGATGGGATAATTGGAGTTCAATATTTTTATCAGGATAATGACAATAATCCAGGAACAGGAACAACTCCATTAATTCCTAATTATAATACTGGTAGATACAGTGCTTTCGCAATTGAAAGTAAGAGGTTTGGGGAACAAATAATTGAAGCTGGAATTAGAGTTGACTTTGAATCTAATAATATTAGAGGTAGGGAAACGAACCAAGACCTTTTTAGAGACGAATATTCTTTTACTAATATAACTTCATCCATTGGTTATGTGAAAAATTTCAATAAAAGCAATTCCTTTAGGACTAATATAGGAACAGCGTGGAGAACACCGAATATGGCGGAATTGTTTAGCTACGGTCAGCATGGATTTAAAACATCATATGGATTACTTCGGCACTACTTTAATGAAGAAAACAAATTAAAAACAAATAAGGTAATTGCTTTAAAACAAAGCGACGTAGAGCCAGAAAAGGGATTTAAATTCATTAACGAATTAAAAATAAACAGAAAGCTCCATGCTCATAATATAGCTGCTTATTCGCATTATATTTTAAATTTTATTTACGAACGACCTTATGGATTAATAGGAACTTTTAGAGGTCCTCAGCCAGTATTTCTTTTTCATCAAACGAATGCGCTTTTCGTAGGGCTTGATTATGATTGGAAAGCGGAATGGCATAAACAATTAGAAGGAACATTTAGTATGAGTTATTTATGGTCAAGAAATATAAACAATAATGAAACCTTAATTAACCAACCACCTATTACAGTTGGCTATAAAATAGCATGGCTTCATAAAAATCTATGGAAATTCAAATCTTCAAAATTAACAATTAAACCTTTTTATAGATTTAAACAATTTCAAGCACCGCGTACCTTAACTCCCGATCAACTTATAGATGGGGATGAAATAATTACATCTGAATCGGAAATATTTGATTTTAAAGCTGC
>Ga0115000_10002990_pt1 | contig 14257 bp, 21 predicted proteins | sample ArcticOcean_MG_C_6_FD_89690 | JGI IMG/M metagenome (GOLD analysis project Ga0115000, IMG submission 89690) | Marine microbial communities from western Arctic Ocean - ArcticOcean_MG_CB8_128 | ecosystem: Environmental > Aquatic > Marine > Oceanic | place: Arctic Ocean: Canada Basin | collected...
AAGACATGCAAAGAGAATTTAAAACAGCTTTTGATGTTAGTGCAGAGACATTAATTGAAGCTGCGGCAGAAAGACAGAAATGGATTGACATGGGAGAATCATTTAACCTATACAATAAAGGTACAAGTCTTAAATACCTCAATCACATTTACACATATGCTTGGAAGCAAGGCTTAAAGACTACGTATTATTTACGAAGCAAAGCTGCAACAAGGCTTGAAAAGTCAACCGTTGATGCTCCTAAAGAAGATTCAAACGATATAACTGAACAATATCTTGGAAAAGCCTGCTTAATCACAGACCCAGATTGTGAAAGCTGTCAATGATATTTCAAGAATATAGACAGTCAGCGACCTCTCCGTTAAAATATATAGTTGAACTATCGCCTGAGGAATTCGAAAGAGTAAAAGACCTGTTGTTTCAAATGATTAAAAGAATAGAAAAAGATGAAAAAAACTAAAGAAATTATTTCGGATAAAGTAGCCGCAGTTAATCAGATACTTCCCCATACCAATAAATGGGCGTGGGATTTATTCATAGATGGTGCAGCTAATAACTGGATGCCTACAGAGATATCTATGGCTAAAGATATAGAGCAATGGAGGGGAGATTCTTTAACTGAAGATGAAAAATTAGTAATCAAAAGATCTTTAGGCTTCTTCGCTGGTTCAGAATCCCTAGTCGCTAACAATCTACTGCTAAGTGTTTTCAAGTTTGTTACTGATCCAGAGTGTCGCCAATACATTTTAAGGCAAGCATATGAAGAAAGTTTGCACAATCTTACGGTAGTATATTGCTGTGACTCTCTTGGATTAGACATTGAAGAGGTCTATGAAGCCTACAATTCTGTGCCAAGTATCAAAGCGAAAGATGTCTTCTTAATGAACATCTGCACGGACATTAATCGTGTGGATTTTAATATCAATACATTAGAAGGAAAAAGAGAGTTCTTACGTAACTTAATCACGTACTATGTCATATGCGAGGGGATCTTCTTCTTCTCCGGATTTGCCATGCTTCTTTCTTTTAATAGACAGAATAAACTACCCGGAGTTGGAGAACAAATTCAGTACACATTAAGAGATGAGAGTTTGCATATCAAATTTGGTATTAAACTAATAAATAGAATAAGAGAAGACAATCCAAAAATATGGACTAAAGCGTTTGAAAAAGAAACGCTCGATCATATCGACAAAGCTATGGAACTTGAACTCGACTATGCCAGAGATGTTTTACCAAATGGTATACTCGGACTTAACTCCGAAATGTTTATTGATTATGTTCAATATATAGCTAACCGTAGGCTTGAGAGTCTTAATCTTCCTAGTCAGTATGAAGATACAAAGAACCCGTTCCCATGGATGAGTGAAATTATCGACCTAGAAAAATGTAAAAACTTCTTTGAGACTCGTGTAACAGAATACGCAGTCGGAAATATAGAGGACGATTTTTGATGACCCAATTCTTTGAGGTTAAGAAGCTAACAGAAACAGCACACCTGCCAGAGAAAGCACACACTGAAGACGCTGGTTGGGATTTATATGCTGACGAAGATATTGTGTTAGATAGCCTTGAAACAAAATTAGTATCAACAGGGATAGCTCTAGCTCTTCCTAGCGGTTACGCTGGTTTAATCTGGGATAGATCTTCAATGGGCGTTAAAGGTGTTCATAGGCATGCTGGAGTTATTGACTCTGGTTATCGTGGTGAAGTTAAAGTCGCTCTTAAAAATACTCACGATGAAGTATACAATGTCTCCAAGGGAGATAGAATAGCGCAATTATTAATACAAGAAACCCCCGAATTTATACTACAGCAAGTAGATGAACTAAGCGATGCAGTTAGGGGGACTGATGGATTTGGTTCAACAGGTAAATAAATGACCTCCAAAAGAAAACCTAAAGAAGCAGGGCATACAAAAAGAAGAAAGTCTTTAAAAGCTAAGACTAAAAATCAAGAGATATACATGAGTGCAATAGAATGTAATGATGTTACTCTTTGCACAGGGCCTGCTGGCACGGGAAAAACAGCAGTCTCAGTAGGTATTGCTTGTGACTACTTGCTTGACGGAAGAGTTGATAAGATTGTAGTTACTAGACCTGTTATTGAAGCAGGAAGAGGTCTAGGTTTTCTTCCCGGAACCTTTGAAGAAAAGATACATCCATACCTTGTTCCAGTATTAGAAGAGATGGAATATAGACTGAACTCTAGTAGAGTACAAGCGTATAGAGATGAGGGAAAAATTGAAGTATGCCCTTTAGAATATATGAGAGGGCGAAATTTTCATAAATGCTTTATGATATTAGACGAAGCCCAGAACGCTACATTTGAACAGCTAAAGATGTTTATAACCAGAATTGGCTGGGACTCTAAAGCTGTCATAAATGGAGACATGGATCAAACAGATTTGATACAGTCCGAGCAAGGAGGCCTTGACAGGTTACTGTACCGACTAGACGAAATCGAAGGAGTTGGTATTGCGGAACTGACAGAAGATGATATAATTAGAAATAAGATTATCTCAAGAATTTTAAATGCCCTTCACGACCAACCTGTAAAATATTACGAATAATGCCAGCTTACGATTACGAATGCCAAGACTGTAGCCATGAATTTGAACAATTTCATGGATTTAATGATACCCCATCTCCTTGCGAAAAATGTAACAGCAAGAGCGTAGAGATCATAGTTAATAAAGCCCCTACTGGGTTTGTTAAAGGCGAACCGACAACTTTAGGTCAGTTGGCTGAGAGTAACACCAAGAACATGGGACGTTATGAGCTAGAAGCAAAAAGAGCCAAACAAGAAAAGGGCAACTTAAAGGATAAGAAGCCTAAAGAATGGTGGCGAAAATCTGGAAGTGCCTCGGAAAAAGAAATTGGAAAAATGTCCAAAGATCAAAAGACTAAGTATATACGAGATGGAAAATCATAATGGCAGAAGATAAAAAAATATTAGATGCTTCAGACTTTGAAGAGGCTAATATATCATGTGCAGATTGTGAAAAACAATTACTAAAAATGGTAAGGGTTGAAAAAACTGATACAAAATTTGAAATAACTGTTAATTGTCCTTATTGTGATGGCGCTAGCTGGGCTAATCAATTAGAAGGTCGTTATTATCAAAACCCACCTGAAGGATTAGGTTTGGGTGCTATGACAGAAGAAGACGGAAATTTTGCTCTAGATATGAAAAAAATAAAATGACAGATGACATAAGTGAATTCTTAACTCCTGATTCGGCATCTTACGAGTACTATAGCGAAGATGCCAAGATTCTTACAAAAGACGAAGACGTAGGAAAAGCCTGTGCTTATATAGTAACTCATGACAAAGAGTCAGAAGAAGATACTACTGCAAATAAAAAGTTTCATTATATAAAAGTTCTTAGAGGTCATTTGTTTGATCCTCAAGGAATGGACTCTAATAAAATTACTTCAATACATGTAAAGTTTGATAAAGTAAGCGAGAAAACTTTTGAACATTATATTAAATATCTAACAGGTAAAAAAAGTAATGAATTTACTTGGGCTGAAAGGGAATATACCAATGGCTAAGAAAACTGGAAAGCTAACAAAGATAGAAAAATTCTATATTGAGAACAACTCTGAAAAAGATGCTGATGAAATAGCAACGGATTTGAATAGAACAAAATCTGTAGTGAATAAACATTTAAAAACAGTAAATGACACTGGTCATGTTTCAGAAGCAAAACAGTCTCCATCTCAAGTGGGAGAATTAATGGGTCATAAAGATAGCAGAGGTGTAACTATCATGACGCCAGCAGCTTCTCAACTCTCTGATGAAACTAAATCTAAGGCTAAACCTAGACATTCAAACGCTATTCATATCATAAAGAAAAAATGACTATCTTTTTGTCTAAAAAGTTTGATTCCTACGTCAATCAGTATGCAGACAACAATCCTATTTGGATTGCGACCTTGTCTAATGGAGATACGATTTATCAAGACGATGGAAGACCTGATATAGAACCTAGCAGTGCTTGGATTAGACTTAGGCTTTATTGCAAACAAAACGATGTTCATATTGTAAACATGCAAGTCAGAAATCGGTCTCACGTAGAAGACATTGGTGCTGACCATGACGGCTATTTTTTCTGCAAGGGTGCAGGAGCTTTGATATTTGGAGACATGACTCTACACACGTTTAATATTGGGGTTTTAAATGAAGGAAAGCTCAAGGTGAGAACTTGGAGACTTCCAGAATTAATTCCAGAAAGATTTGAAGAAAGAGACCCTTACGAGTCTCCTGAATGTCTAATTGCTAAAAAAGGAATACTAGATGAACAAAGGCTACAAACACAAAACGACGGGACAACCTTGTAACGCAGCCCAATATATAGCTGAGATGGTTTGCCTCAGAGAAGCAGAAAAAGAAAACGTAGGAAAACCAGCCTATGCCTTATGGAACACTGACAAATGGAAAAAGAAATTTCAAAGTCAGGTTACAAAAGGATACCAGCTTCTTAAAAAATTTGAAGAAAAAGCAATAATAAATGCCCTCAATTCTTACAGGGGTAAGAGTATATATTCTCTTAGGGTTAAATTCTTACCCGACTTGATTAAAAAAGAGCAGGCTAAGTTAGAGATAATCAACAGCCGAGAGATAAAAGAGATTGCCTACAAAGACACAACCCTTTCTACTAATAAAAAGCCGTTCGGAAAAAAGAGCGCTTTATCTAAACTAAAGGATCTAGACAATGAGTGATGCTAACTTAAAGACAATTACAAAGAAATACGGTAACATTCTTGTTAATGGAGCTGAGGTATTTCAAGACTTAAAAAACATGCAAACTATTCCTGTAAGTCCTGCTTTAGATTATTCTCTTGGGGGAGGATTTAGAGAAGGAACTTGGATTCAAATGATTGGAGACCCCAAGAGTGGAAAGACTACACTAGCCTTACAGTTTGCTGCTACCTGCCAGAAAAAAGAATATGGAAGTCGTCCTATTTTTTATGTTAATGTAGAAGGTAGATTAAGCACAAAAAACTTTGAAGGTGTTGAAGGATTACAAGCAGATAAAATAACTGTTGTTCAATCTGAGAATGAAACACTAAGTGCTGAACAATATCTTGGGGCTGTGGAAAAGTTAGTAAAAGCTTATCCTAACTGTGTAGTTATTATTGATTCAATATCTAGCTTAATAGCACAACGAGATTTAGATGAAGAAGTCCGAGGAGATTATAGACCCGGAGTTCCAAGAATTCTATCTAACTTTTGTAAGAAGATGAGTAGCGTAGTTCCTAAACAAAAAGCTATTATCATCATGATTACACACTTCATTGCTAACACTGGAGGAATGGGGAAAAAGAAAGTTGCTGATGGAGGCGTTAAAGTTCGTTATCAGGCAGATACTATTCTTGAGATAGCTTGGATTCAGCCGTGGAAAGAAAAGAACGATGGCCGTCAAATTGGGCAGGTTCTTCATTGGAAGATTGTTACTTCAGCATTAGGTGGATTCACTGGTGGAGAAGCTACTGGCTGGCTTCGTTATGGAACGGGTATTGATTTTAAACAAGAGATGTTTGACCAAGCAAATGATTTCGATTTAATTTCCGCTGCTGGAGCTTGGTACACTTGTGACTTCCTTGTAGATGAACCACAGTTGATAAAAAAGATTCTTGAAGAAGCCAAAATAGATATAGAAGATGAAGAGAAGATTACTAAATTCGTTAAATTTCAAGGGCAGCAAAAGCTCAGAGATTTCTTGACTAATAACGACCTGTGGCCGACTTTACAAAATTCATTAAAGGAAATGTTGTCTTGAAAGCTATTGGTTTTGATGGCCGAGAACGATTATGGAACTTGTCAAAATGTATAGTGTCCGGTGACCAAAAAAGACCTCGAAGTAAATTGCATATTCTTTCAAGAAAGATCTTGCATGAACAATTTCCGTATGATACAATTTTCGAAGAAGCTCCGTTACCGGGCTCAAATAAACCATCAAGAAAATCTACGCTATTTGTTGACTTCTTGATACCGTCTCATTCGTTAGCGGTAGAAGTACACGGGCGGCAGCATTTTGAATTTGTCGCCCATTTTCATGGAAACCAACAGGGCTTCAGAAAATCAAAAGCAAGAGACCGAGACAAAGCTAGATGGCTTGAAAACAATTCAATAACACTAATAACATTAAGCTATGCAGGAACAGAGGATGACTGGCGACAAACTATTATCAATAGATAAACTAGATCAGTTCATGTCTAACTTAGACAGCTATATGTCTGATGTGATTAAGGTAGAACCAAGCGCCGAGGTTGAAAAAATATTAAACCTAACTAGTCTTGATCTTAAGTCATTAACTTCAGAAGAGTGTTGCGAAAAGGCTTACGTCCTTTATAGCTATTGTGGATTTTTGCAAAAACGACACAATGCAGAAGTCGCTCGTTTAAAATGGTGTGAAGGGTTTATTAACCATGCTGTTGCGGGTAGGTCGGATAACTTTGATAAGTTTACTAAATGGGAAGTCAAAGTTAACCATGTAATAAAAGAAGATGATTTTGTTCAGAAGGTTTGGAGAGTTAAACGAGTAGTTGAAGGCAAGGTTATTATGTCTTCTGATACAATTCGAGATTCAAGAAAACAAGCCGACACGTTAATAGAACTTAGTAAGAAAAAACATTATAGGGGTCAATCATGAGCGTTTCGCCATTACAACTTATAAAAGATGGAATCATTAAAGACGACATGGAGAAAGTTATTAAAGGCTACAGGCTTCTTACGGGAGAAACTATCAAACAGCAAACAGAGTCAGTCGTCACAGAAATAAAAGAAGAAGAAGAAGAAGAATTAGAAACACAAACATCGAGTAAGGGGTTAGATTTTTCTACAAGCCCCAGAGAACAAGATAAAACTAAATTTGGCAGAAGAGAGTCAATAAAAATTGGTGAAAATACCTTTGTTGACGACCGGACGGAATCTACCGAAGAAGAATTAAAAACTCCTGAAGTAGGCAGAACACCACGTAGAAAAGGGATTTCTCTTGTTGAAGTAAAGTGTCATGTTTGTGGTAACGTAGAAGAAATCAACCCTGTCTACAAAACCGGAAGCTATCACCGATGTGATAAGTGTGTCGGTTAATGACTAAAGAAATTAATGACATCACGGCTGAAAGAGCCGTCCTAGCAGGATTAGTACGACATGGTTCCGAAGCGTTTATTGACGTTGACGATCTTGTGAACGTTGATTCATTCACTGACGATAAGCATCAAATATTGTTTGCCTGTCTCAAGAAAGTGTTTGAAGAATCCACAACTGTTGATCTTCCTTCTTTGTTTAGTGCCGCTAAGTCTATAGGACTAGATGGTGTATTTGTTGATAAGGTTCCTAGCGATTACGTAAAGAAATTATCTAGCATATACATAGCTCCCGAAAATGTAAGAAGTCAGGCTAAAAAGTTAGTCAAGTTTACAATTGGCAGAGAGCTTGATAGAAGGGCTTTAAAAGTTCGGTCTGATATTAGAGACATGACAGGAGACGAAACTGTCAGTCAGATAATAAACATTGGAGAGGCTCCTTTTCTAGAGCTATCTTCTGATTTAAATAATCAGGTAGAAAACAAACCTGTTGACATGAGTGAAGATATTGAAGAGTATATAGACCACCTGATAAATAATCCATCTGAATCGATGGGTATAAGCAGTGGGTTTCCTAGATTTGATAAATCTATAGGTGGTGGCTTTAGAAGAAAATCAGTAGATCTAATAGCAGCCAGACCAAAAACGGGCAAGAGTATGTTCGCTGATGCAGTAGCATTACATGTAGCTGGAAAGCTTGGTCTCCCAGTTTTGATGTTAGACACTGAGATGTCAAAAGAAGACCATGTAAATAGAATACTAGCCAATCTTAGTGATATAGAAATCAATGACATAGCTACTGGGTCTTTTTCAAAAACAAAAGGCAGAGAAGAAAGAGTTAGACAGGCAGCAGAGCGTATAAAAGAAATGCCTTGTGACTATGTAACCATTGCTGGAAAATCGTTTGAAGAGACCATCTCTATTATGCGTAGATGGGTTATTAAAAAGGTTGGATGCGATGAGAACGGAAGAACTAAGCCTTGTTTAATAATTTATGATTACTTAAAACTAATGCACTCAGACCAGATGTCTGGTGGAATGCAAGAATTCCAAGTGTTAGGATTTCAGATGACTACACTTGTTAATTTTATGATTCAGTACGATGCTCCGTGTTTGAGTTTTGTTCAATTGAACCGAGATGGCGTGACAAGAGAATCTAGTGATGTTATTAGTGGCTCTGACCGTTTAGTATGGCTCTGTGCTAGTTTAACAATCTTTAAACGAAAGTCAGACGAAGAGATAGCAGAAGATGGTGGAACGAGTGGAAATAGAAAGTTAGTACCAATTGCCGCTAGGCACGGCGGGGGATTAGCTGACGAATATGATTATATCAATATGAACATGATGGGTGAGTATGGAAGAATAGACGAAGGTTTTACTAAGTCTGAATATATACTAGAACAGAAGAGGCAAAAAGAAGGATTCGACAACGAAGTAAGTAATGAAGAAGAAGATTTTATTGTTGAAGAAGAAGTAGATACGGAGAAACCTTTTTGAAACAATTATCAAACAAAGAGCTAAAAGCGCTATCTGACAAAATAGCGTCAAACATACAAAGAGTTCTCGGTCATTTTGGAATACCAATCCAAAATTTTGGTGAATACATATCTTGCGCATGCCCTATTCACGACGGAGACAATCCTAACGCTTTTACAATGACGATTGATTCAGAACATTCATATTTTGGAATATGGAAATGTTGGACTCAAGGATGCGAAGAAGATAATATCAACACTCCAATTGGTCTTATCAGGGCTTTACTCAGTAAGTTCCAAGATAAAGAAATAACATTCAACGAAGCTGTTGACTTCTCAATGAAGTTAGTTGAAACTAATTTTGAAGATCTCGTAAAAAGTTCTAACAATATGGATTTTAATAAGAAATCATTTTGTGGAATTGAAAATAACTTCAAGAAAAGAGAGCAGAATAAAAAGTCTGGCGTTAATAGAAGTGTTGCAAGAAAAGCATTGTCTCGTCCCGCAAAATATTATCTTGATAGAGGATACTCAGAATCTGTATTAGACGAATTTGATGTTGGGGTTTGTTCAGATTCTAGAAAACAAATGAGAGACAGAGTTGTTGCTCCTGTGTACGACGACGACTTTGAATGTATGGTAGGATGTGTTGGAAGAATAATGCACGAAGACTATAATGGTCGCAAGTGGGTAAATTCTAAGAAGTTTTATGCTGGAGCTTGGCTTTATGGATATTGGCTCTCAAGAGATTATATTAAGAGTTCAAGGATGGCAGTATTGGTTGAAGGACAGGGAGATGTCTGGAGACTTTGGGAGGCGGGAATTAAGAATGTAGTCGGCATGTTTGGTTCTGGACTGACAGATACGCAAATAAGAATACTTGAAACTTCAGGAGCCACCACTTTAGTATTATTGCCAGATAATGATGAGGCTGGAGCAAAGGCTAATCGTAAAATATATAAGAAGTGTGGCAGTTTATTTGATATAGTAACCATAGATATTGATTTAAAAGATGTCGGTGAAATGACTATAGAACAAATAAATAAACAAATAAAACCAATCATAAAGGATATTGACAATGACTAAGATAATAGGATTTTCTGGAGCAAAGCAAAGTGGAAAGACTACTTGCAGCAAATTCCTTCATGGGTATCAAATGAGACTTAACGATGTCGTTGAGAAATTTCTCATGAACGAAGATGGAAATCTATTAGTCAACGCTATTCAGTTAGACGAAAAGGGTAATGAAGTAGAAGGACTGGGAATACTAGATATCGAACGTAAAGATAATGAATTCATGTCATATGCAGATGTTTCAATATGGCCATACGTTAAACCTTTTAGCTTTGCAGACCCATTAAAGATTATCTCTATGCAATTGTTTGGATTAACAGAGTCTCAATGTTACGGCACTGACGAAGAAAAAAACACAACAATTAGCGTCAACTGGGAAGACCTACCATCTTCTTCTTCTAATAAAGGAGAAATGACAGCTAGAGAATTTCTCCAATACTTTGGAACTGACGTATGTAGAAAAATGAAATCTACTATATGGGTTGACAATTGCATAAATAGGATAAATGTTAGTGGCACAGATTTGGCTATTGTTCCAGATGTCCGTTTTCCTAATGAGGTTGAGTCTATTCAAAAGGCTGGTGGAAAAGTAATTAGACTAACAAGAAAGCCTCATGAAGATAGTCATCCTAGTGAAACCGCCTTAGACGGAGAAGAATCTGACAGCACTTTCGATTACATTCTAGACAATGAGAAACTGAGTATAAACGAAACTAATATTAAACTCATGGAAGTATTAAGAAAATGGGGATGGATAACAACAAAAAGCTCATAAGTATACCTTGGGATGATAGAATGGTAACACGGGCCCAGAAAAAAGCAAAGCAGCTGGGTGGAATTAGAAATTCTATTCTTAAAGGTGGTGGTAATGCCGCCGGTTACTTAGGAGAAGAAGCCGTAGCGAGTTATATCGAAGCTCAAATAATTAGCTGCGATAAAGGCAGTAACAAATACGACTACGACATCTGGGCAAGAGATGACCGTAAGATCGAAGTTAAAACAAAAAGACGAACAGTTAAACCTTTGGATTATTATGATGTGTCTGTTGCTAAAACAAGCACTCATCAGAGACCAGAGTTATATATTTTTGTAAGTATTGAATTTGAAAATATGACGATGAAAGAGAGCCGTAGGCTTTATCGTGGTATTAAAAGTATTTGGATAGTCGGGCAGGCAGAGCCCGAAGATTACTTTGCGAGAGCAAAGATTTGGAAGACTGGCGAAATTGATAAACGGAATGGTTTTAAAACTCATGTAGATATGTATAACCTGCCCATATCGGAAATAGAGCCCTTAGATGATAGTTTGTTACCACCGAAGCAGTAGTTTAGGAACGTTAGAGTTTTGTCAGCAAAAGTATTTTTTGCAGTACAATCTATCTTTCAGAGACAAGACTAATAAAAAAGCCTTAATGGGAACAATAACCCATAAGGTAATGCAGACTCTTGGAGATAAAAAGGTTGCTATCCTTAATAACCTTGATGTGGTAGAAGACGAAGAAACAGGAAGAACTCTTACTTTAGAAGAATGCGATGATCTTGAATTGCTCAATGATATCGCTTTTGAATATTACAGTTCTGCTTTTCCAGAAGTCAATATAACCCAAGCAGACAAAAGAAAATGTTTGTCATGGGCCGAAAAAGCAGTAGCTTATGAAGGTGGAGTGTTAGATCCTAGAAACCAAGATGTGGTTGCTACGGAATTGTTTTTCGACTTCGAAATTAAGAAGCCGTGGGCTAAGTATTCATACGAGCTTGGTGGAAAAACTATTGAAGGGTATTTATCAATCAAAGGAACGGTTGACTTAATACTTAAACAAAACGAAGAGTATTACGAGATACTAGATTACAAAACAGGGAAGAGGCTAGACTGGGCAACTGGCGAAGAAAAAACATACAGTAAGCTACAAAACGACACTCAGTTATTATTGTATTACTATGCCCTTAAAAATATGTATCCTGATCGTGAATTCTCAGTAAGCATATATTACATTAACGCTGGTGGTTTGTTTTCCTTTGTATTTGACGAAGACGATTACAAAAAAGCGGAAGACATACTACGCAAGAAATTTGAACAAATCAGAGATATTCAAAACCCCAGACTTCTTTCTAATGAACATAAACATTGGAAGTGTCAAAGGCTTTGCAAGTTTAGCGAAGAGTATGAAAACTCTGGGAAAAGCGTTTGCCAACACATACGAGATGAACTCGTAGAAAAAGGTGTAAACGCAGTTGTTGAAGAGTATGGAGTTATTGATAAAATTACTACCTACGGAGACGGTGGCGGTAGATTAGTTGACGACGATAAGAAAGATAAAAAATGACAAATTGGACTCCCATTCACCTTCATAGCCACTATTCTTTGCTTGATGGCCTTAGCAGGCCCGCACAGATAGCCTCACGCTGTTCTAACCTTGGTTATGAGTCTTGTGCCTTAACTGACCACGGGACTATATCAGGAGCTGTAGCGTTTACACAGGCTATGAAACAAAAAAATATTAAGCCAATATTAGGGTGCGAGTTTTACCTAAGCAAGCAAGATACAACTATTCACAACGAAGAAAATAGGAAGCTTAGTCATCTATGTGTTCTGTCTAAGAATAAGAAGGGATGGGACAATCTAATACAAGCGGTCTCTAAGAGTAATGATGAAGAGAATTATTACTACAAGCCTAGATTAGATTTAAAAACATTAGGCGAATTTGCTAATGGAGACCTGATTGCTTTTAGTGGTCATCTTGGAAGTGATCTAGCAAATGTAATATTTTCTGACGCTAGGTCTGCTTATAATTCTAGAACAGAAGAAGAAGCTAAAAGATTCACCCATCCTGATTGGGTAGACAATGTTGTCGCAATGGCTAATCAGTATATAGATATTTTTGGTAAAGAAAACTTTTTTGTTGAAATACAAGCAATTGACCAAGAGAATTCTCCGGCAGCCAGTTTAGTAGCTCAGGGTTTAAGGTACGTAGCAAAGAGGTACGGATATCGTACTGTAGCAACTGCTGACTCACATTACCCAGAGAAGAAAGACGCAGAAGACCAACTTCTTTTATTGTGTTCTTCAATGAGAACAACTTTACGAGACGTAAGAAAGAAGTTAAAGGAAACAGGAGATGCTTCTTTTTCTGGTTTTATCAGGTCTAATAATTTCCACATTCCTTCTTTAGAAGAAATACAAGCTGTTAACACTCCACAAGAAATAGAAATGTCAATGCAGATAGCTTCTATGTGCGAAGACTATGATATTCTTGGTAGGCCAATGCTTCCTAAATTCAAATGCCCGAAAGAAAAATCAGAAGACACATATCTTCGCGAGTTATGTAGACAGGGTTGGAAAAGCAGGTTAGAACCAACGGGTAAAATTAATGGCGTAGAAATTAAACAAATATACACAGACCAGATTAAAAAAGAACTTGATGTAATCAGCGAGGCAAATTTAGCTGGGTATTTCTTAATTGTTAGAGACATAGTTGATAGTGTCGTAAAGAAGAATCATATTCCCGGGCCGGGTAGAGGAAGTGCAGCAGGTTGTTTAATATCTTATTTAGTAGGTATCACACAGGTAGACCCTATAGAGTACGGATTACTATTTGAACGATTTTATAATGCTGGTCGTAATACTGCTGACAGAGTTTCACTTCCTGATATCGATATTGATGTACCCGCAAATAAACGAGACGAAACAATAGATTATATTCGAGGGAAATACGGATCAAAACGTGTTGGACAAATGGTTACTTTCGGAAGACTTCAAGGAAGAAGTGCTTTAAAAGAAGTTCTCAGAATGAATGACGCTTGTGGTTTTGAAGAAATGAATTCTATCACCAAAAGTCTACCTCACGAACATGAAGTATCTGACCAATTGTCTGAAATGGATAATCCATCTGTTATCAATTGGACATTAATGAATCAACCGGATGCCCTTAGAGACTATTGTAGATTAAATGATGATGGCTCTCTTGAAGGCGACCACGCTAAGTTCTTTGAACAGGCGATGAGAATCGAAGGGACATTTAAATCACAAGGTAAGCACGCCGCTGGTGTTGTTATATCTTCTCACGACCTTAACGACGTATGCCCTATGGTTAGGGACAAAAGAGGTTCTGAAAAGATAGCCGGAATGGAAATGAACGACCTAGAAGCAATGGGTCATGTTAAGTTTGATATTTTAGGAATTTCTTTAATGGATAAAATGATGAGTATTAGAGACCAACTGAAGGAAAGACATGTCTGATAAAATTAAAATGAGTTATAAGCAATCAATAAGATGCAAAATAACGTCTGGAAGATATGTAGAGTATAAAAACCTTTCCATATGTTGCATAAATGACTTTTATTCACCAATGAACAAGAAAATAAGATACCAAGTTCATTCAAAGTTCTTTAGCGAGCTTTATGATGACATTGAAGAAGCGTTAGGTAAATTTTTTGAAATTAGAAGAAAAATTAGATAAAGGGTGTAGCTATGAATTATAGGGATATTATCGTTTTTGACTTTGAGACTGGTTCTCGAAATCCAGACAAAACACAACCAGTGCAAATAGCCGCAGTGGCCATTCATGGTAGGAAATTAACTATTCAACCAGACGGATATTTTGAAAGTTTAATTC
>Ga0115000_10002994_pt1 | contig 14248 bp, 13 predicted proteins | sample ArcticOcean_MG_C_6_FD_89690 | JGI IMG/M metagenome (GOLD analysis project Ga0115000, IMG submission 89690) | Marine microbial communities from western Arctic Ocean - ArcticOcean_MG_CB8_128 | ecosystem: Environmental > Aquatic > Marine > Oceanic | place: Arctic Ocean: Canada Basin | collected...
TGCTTACTCTAACATTAAAAAAGAAAGGGGACTTTAGATTCATCTTAAAGTCCAAGTTGCGTGCTCATTCTTGACACCAAATCGTCATGCGAGGAACGAAGCAATCTCATTTTCAGTCACGCTTATTAAGCATGTCCTGTGTTGAGATTGCTTTGTTGCTCACAAAGACGGTTATTGTAGAGTTTTTATTTCAAAAAAAGAGCGACCATCACGTCGCTCTTTCACCATATAACCAACTACCGCTTTCCCCTTCTCCATTCAACACTATTGCCATAACCCTGTCTTATATTGTCAGCAACTCTAAACGGTAATTAACAAATCTACCTTCAACCTAGTCTACAACCCTTCTTGTATCTAAATTAATCTCTTTCACCTTTCCTTTTGAAGTCGTTAAAGTAGCAACATTGTCGCAAGTTCCATCACCAAAATCAATCGTTCCCTCTTTCCTACCCCTGTCAATGAATATCTTTCCAGATTTTGGATACTTACAAACTCCAGGAGTAATGTAAATAGGCTCTGTTATTTCTCTTGTGATGGTTCTACTACCTGCTGTAATGGTTGCATTTCCTGTAATCATGAATTCATCGTCTGCCCTATCGCAAGTTTCTCTACCTGCGGTCCATTCTCTTTCGCGAGTAAACACTCTTTTTCTGGATCTGTCTCCTTTAGTCCCCGTTATTTCACCCTCTATTGTAAATACTAAATTTCCTGCAGCATTCTCTCCTGTGTTAACAACAGTTCTTTCACCAACTACATCAACCTCGTTAACTGAAAAACCATCAAAAGTTATGGTCCTACTTGCTCCCACTACCAACATTCCGTCGGTCTGTGTAATGATCACCTTACCTTTTTTCTCTCTACCATTAGTTGTTGAACACCCATCACCAAAATCAATGGTAATGGTTTTCGGGAAACTCTCTCCTGACTCAGTAACCGTAGCACATTCAGGTAAATTGCGTCTAAACCCACTTCCATCGCAATCCTCATGCGCTCCTACAACTTCGTCGTATTGCACATCTTGTTGCTCCATCTCCGAACTAACTATTTCATCATAGTCTTCTGTTTCGTCAGTTCTCAGGTCATCTTTCTGACAAGAAACCATTGTTAATGCAATTGTAAATACTCCTATTGCTTTAACGTAGTTCTTCATACTGGTTTTCACATTCATTTTAAATTGCTTTTTCATATCGTGTTTTTTATTAGTTATGTACTTAAGATGCACCTCATTCAAAAAGGTTTAATCGCCAATGTAAAAAACTTGAGCTTTTGCCTACCTTTGCCGCATGGACTTACGAAATTTAAGTAAAAACGACACCATCATAGCTTGCGCTACCTCTCCAGGAATGGGAGCTATAGCGGTAATTCGCATCAGTGGTCCCGATTCAATTGAAATTGTCAACAAAAATTTCAAAAGCTTCATTAAAAATAAATCACTACTGCAAGCAGCTTCACATACTGCTAACTACGGAGAAATATTTGACAATTTAAAGAAGGACAACCTAGCCGTCGATGAAGTCCTAGCTACCCTATTCCATCACGGAAAATCATTTACCGGTGAAGAAACCGTAGAAATATCCTGCCACGGCTCCACCTATGTAGTCAAAGCAATTATTGACCTATTTTTAAAACAAGGCGTCCGACTAGCTGACCCAGGGGAGTTCACCATGAGAGCTTACAGAAACGGTAAGTTCGATCTAGCACAAGCCGAAGCCGTTGCCGATTTAATTCATTCAAGCAACGCCGCCGGAGCCAACATTGCATTAAACCAAATGCGAGGAGGATTCTCCAACAAAATTGAAGACGTTCGTGAAGAACTCATCAAATTTGCAAGCCTCATGGAATTAGAATTAGACTTCGGTGAGGAAGATGTAGAGTTTGCAGACAGAACACAATTCATAGCCCTTATCAATAAAATTCAAGAATTAATCACACAACTCATTCAAAGCTTTGAGCTTGGAAACGTCATTAAAAATGGGGTTCCAGTTGCTATTGTTGGAGAGCCAAACGTTGGTAAGTCCACCCTACTTAACACACTTTTAAACGACGACCGAGCAATAGTTTCAGACATAGCTGGAACAACCCGTGACGTCATTGAAGACAACATCAACATTCAAGGAATTGACTTCCGATTCATTGACACCGCAGGAATTCGTGAAACAACAGATTACGTGGAAGGCAAAGGAATTGAAAAAACCTTTCAGAAAATAGAAAGCTCAAAAGTTGTCTTGCACCTGCTAGAAGCAAGCCAAGTAAAAAATAGTTCAAGTACTTTACTAGCAGAAATACATCAAAAGGAGTACGCAAAGTACACAGGTAAAAAAATAGTATTTGTCATCAACAAGTGTGACCTATCAAGCTTCTCAGAATTTGAAAACATGGGAAAAAGCGGCAATGAAGCATATGAAGTAATTGCCATCTCAGCTAAAGAAAACTCCGGAGTAGAACAGCTTATTGAAAAACTAACCTCCAGTTTTAAAATTGGTGAAATCTCCCCTGACGACATCATCATCACCAACGCCCGCCACGTTCAGGCCTTAACAGAAACACAAACAAACCTGAACAACACATTACAAGCAATGGAAACTGGTATTCCAGGCGATTTATTAGCCATTGATATTCGTGCTGCTTTATATTCTCTTGGAACAATCACTGGGCATGTAACTACAGACGATCTACTTGGATTCATTTTTTCAAAGTTCTGTATTGGCAAATAAGCCACCTCAAACAACAACAAACAAAGTCAACTAAAGTCAACAACAGTCACATAATCAGGTGATTGCTTGTTAATATCTCTTGTTCTTGTTTTACCTTCTTTGACGTTTTAATGTCATTATTTTGTCACTCGCCAGACGAGTGACTACTTTTTTTTCTCGACGAGTGACTAAAAGTGAAATAATGATACAAACTGATACAACATGTTACAACTAGGTACATGCTGCTACAAAAAGGAAAAAGATGAGTTCAAATTTTAGAATGGAAAAAACCTGTGAACATTGCAATGAAAAATTCATTGCAAAAACTTTGCATACCAGGTTTTGCGGGCACCCATGCTCACAGAGAAATTACAAGAAGAGAAAACGAGAAAAACAAATCCAAAAACAGACTCAAAAAAGTAAAGAGGTAGTCGTCGATAACCATGACCCTCCAAATTTTAATAAAGAGATATTCACGATTATAGAAGCCTGCGCTTTTCTTTCAATAAGTAGAATGACACTTCACAGGCTTTTAAAAAACAAAAAAATATCAAGCTTCAAAATCGGGAATCGAAGACTAATAAAGAAAGAAGAAATATTACTAATGATTAAAATAAACGAACGCCATGAAAATTAAACTACAACAACGAAAACTAGCCAACGGAAAAACATCCTTACTCCTCTCCTATTATAGAGGGAATAAAAAGCACTATGAATTTTTAAAACTTTATCTAGTTCCTGAAAGAACTAAGCTGGACAAGCAACTGAATAAAAACACATATCAATTAGCTGAGAAAGTCCAAGCGCAAAGAATTGTTGAACTTCAAAACAAAACGTTTGGATATAAAACAGAATCTAATTTCAAACGAAACTTCATGAAGTACTTTGATGATCAAGTAGAACAGCGTTATGAATCTGGAAGTAATTACTCAATGTGGCGAAGCACCCAGAAACATCTTATGACGTTCACTAAAGGCTACTTGACGATGGATATGTTAACACAAGAGTGGATGAAAAAATTTAGAACATATTTAGAAAGCTGCTTATCCCCTAATTCTTCTAACTCATACTTTAATGTTTTAAAGCATGGAATCCACAACGCTGTAGACGACGGATACCTTTTAAATGATTCCGCAACCAGAGTAAAGGCCACACCTGTGGAAGATTCAAACAGAGTGTACTTAACGATCGCAGAAATTAGAATTTTAGCAAAAAGTGAATGTAAAGATGATCGGCTTAAGAAAGCATTCTTATTCTCCTGCTTATCTGGACTTCGCATTAGTGACATTCAAAGGGTCCAATGGAATAACTTAGCACAAAATTCTGACGGCAACTACGAAATAACTTTAACCATGAAAAAAACTGGTCGACCAATTACAATTCCAATCAACGATGACGCTGTAGGCCTATTAGGTGACATACAGAAAGGTTCAGAAAGAATATTCTCTGGTATAAAATACTCAGCTAACTTGAACAACATACTTTGCCAGTGGGTTTTGATAAACGGTATTCAAAAGCACATCACCTGGCATAATGCAAGACATACTTATGCCTGCCTATTAATTGCATCAGGAACTGACATTTACACAGTGAGTAAGTTATTAGGTCATAAAGACATCAAGACAACACAAATCTACGCGAAGGTGATGGATGAGACCAAGAGGGAAGCCGTGAGTCAATTACCATCCATTTCTTGATGGAATAAAAGTTCAGAATTACAAATACGTAACCATGTGTGCACATAGTTAAGCCCTTTCACAGCAAGCATTTTGCGATATCGTAACCACTATGTGTGCACGATATCGAATTGGCCCCAACCATTAATTGACATAATTTTGCTAAGGTCACAGCATACCTACTGTGGCCAAATGGAAATTATGGATCAAGAAACTCAATCTATACTAAATGTGCTTTCGGAGCTTAGAGCTGAAATTTCAGAGCTCCGGAATCAAGTAGCTGGGTCAATACATTTACATAAATCCATCTTCTCGCTCCTAGAAGTTGCTGAATATTGCAGTTTAGGCAAAGACTACTTATATCAACTTACAAGTAAGAACCTTATCCCTCACTACAAACCTAGGGGCAAACTAATGTATTTCAGAAGAGACGAAATCGACAACTGGTTGCTTCAAAATAAATTTGAAGACACTTCACTTAACTTCTATGAATAAATTCAAAACAAATATGATAACAACTGAAAACATAAAGCAGAGAAGCAACGGTCGTCATAAGATTATTTGCATGAGCTGCGCGGAGCATTTTTTAGGAAGAAAAAATTCCAAATATTGCTCCAATCAATGCAAAAACGATCGTAACAATGAACTATTTCAGCTAAATCATGAGCGAGTAAAGGAGATTGACAAATTCTTTCACAAAAACAGAAAAATAGCTGAAGAAATTGCTTTGCGGGACAACCCAATAATAACTCATTTAGAACTGCTTAGAAAAGGGTATAACTTGAAATATTATACACATAAAGTAAATGTAGAGGAGAATCACACCACTCAAGAATGTAAAGTTATCTACGACCACGTATTAATTCCTGTAAAATCAACTGAGAGTTCATTTAAAGTAGAACATACTGATGCTTATTAGTTCAATCGATGTCGACCTTAAACTCTTGCAGCAATCTCAAGATCAAATTATATCTGATAGCAAGAAGTCAATAATACAAGTTACTGTGGTGATGTTACTTTGTGCCGCAGGAGCCTTATATTACTCTCATGAAGAAAAACGAAAACTTCGAGAATTCTACCTGCTCGCAAAAGATCAACGGTCGAGGGAGACAGATTGATGAGATATTATTAACGAATAAATCAATAACTCTTTTGAGCTATAGCTTTAGCCTTGACTGAGACTCCTTGTCTGCTTTTCGTTTCATCATTTTGGACGAGAAATCGTCATCCATAGATTTCAAATCACTCAGAACTGACTTAGAATTGTTTTTCATAAACTCATTGATTACAAACAACTTGAACACCCGTTGATCTTTCATTAGTTTACTCAATTCAAAATCTTTATCATCCCCATTAACGACAATCAAATTTATCAAATCTTCAGCTACAGCAATACTCATACTATGCAACAAGACATCGTTGTATTTCTTGATTAATGATTTTATTTTTTCTTTTTCTTTTGGGCTCATAATGTTAAGTTACTTCTAATTACTCAATGAACTTCCCTCCCATCATCACACTAAGAGTTTTACAAAAAGCATCAAAATTTCCCGGTGCATCAACCTGCCCTCTGCTCTTGAATTTGAATTGGTCAACTTGAATATCTATCTCCCACATTGTACCATCCATGTATTCCATCCATGAATAACTTTTCTTCCAATCTGAACATTCGTCTTTTAAGAATTTAACTAGCACCTCTAGCTGCTCATTTGACACTATCACTTCCCCCGGCTCTACATCATGTTCATCTGAAAACGTAGGCATAGACGAATCCAAATTGTACCTGAACACCCCCTCCTTAAATAACAGAATATACTCTGCCATCATTGAATGGTATATTGACACTTTAAACTTTTTTATTTCCATTCTAACTTTTCCAAAAAATCCTTTGCCCAATCAGAGTTTAATTGATTCTCTTTAACGATGTTTAAGTAACCTATTTCACATTGGTTCTGCTCATCTTTTTCTTGACTACCTTCTTGATAGTATGAACCCGTTATGTTTTGTTTAGAGAGGTCATCCTTAGGATAAAGTAGCATGCTCTTTTTAGCGCCCCAATATTTATTGTAAACGTACATTTGCCTCAAGTCTTCAATCGCAGCTTTGTTGTTAAACACTCTTTTCCATTTAGTATCAACAACAATTGTAATCTCATTGTATTCAATTACTATATCAGGCTTTACAATCCTCCCTTCCCAGAACTTCTTACGCACCTGCCCTGTCACCATCATTCCAGGCTTCTCTTTAGAGGCAATTTGAAGCATTCTTAGCACATATTCCTCCCAAAGGTTATTCATATCAAATAGGAGCGCTAACATCTTCTCTTTTCCACCTCTAATATCTGGCGAATAGTTCAAAAGGATCAACCTGGCAATTTCTAACGCTTTCTCATAGGGCTGAGTCTTCCTATTTAGTGTGATTCTATCAAATATTGCATAGTTAACCGCAATATCCTTAACCTCTGGAAAGCTTAACTGTGTCCTCAGGCATTTATCATGAACAAACGAACCTCTTGACATTGACTTTACAACTCCTATTGCTTTTGCAAGTATTTGATGAATCTGGTGATCTTTATCGTACACTTGGTGATTCGTGTAAAACCTCTCTTTATGAATTAGGTTCTCTTTCAGATGATTAGAGAATTCTAACTTTCCTTTTAAAGCCTTAACGTTCTTACTTTCTTTCCTGTATTGCTTTATAAGTCCTTGCCTCATTAATTGATTAACCTCATTGAGATACATATCAAAATAGAGCTCTAGTAAACTAAGGTTTTGTTTGCTAACATTGGCAGTTCCATGAGATTTAGGAGATAGCTTTTTACATGCCTTCATCATAGCAATTAAAAAACCTTTCCACTTCTCCTTATCCTCAGACCCCTTATCAACCTTTGGAAGTATTTCAATAGTATCATCATTCACTTGAATAACCCCTACATATTCTGAAAACTTTATTCCACGGTGAATCACACTAAAATACTTTCCATCATGGAGTTCATTCAGCTTAATCAGAGATTCCCAATGATTTTTGGTAAAATCCTGATCTCCAATCCTTAAAGACTGGTGTTCAAAAACCTGTATATTAAGCTTTGACTTCACGGTACTTTATGCCTTCTATTGCTTTTAAAAACAAGTCTTTCTCCATCGTTTTCACATCCTTAATCGTATACACCTGACCTTCAAAAGGCAATTCACCTCCTGTAGCAAATACAACATCATTTGCTTCTTTCTTTTTAAAGAATAACTCCCCCAGGACCATCTCCATTTTTTGATAATCTCCGTAGAAGTACTCTTGTAATAAAGGAATAATTTTATCTGCGATTACTGTTTGTAAACTTTCTGGAGAGTTAACCCCCATAAAAAAAGCGTGACCAATTGTGTGATCTCTATCTACTAAAACTTCAATTCGTTCGTTGATGGTTTTTAATAGTTGGACCAGGTCAATACCTCCAACTTCCCCCTCAGATTTTCCTTTAGCTATCACCTCTGGCTTCGGTAGCATTTCTACAAAACTAAATCTTCTTCTTAATGCTGTATCTAAAGCTTCAACACTTCTGTCAGCAGTATTCATTGTACCAATAATATGTACATTGGAAGGAACTCCGAATTGCGTTTTACTATATGGCAAGATTACTTTAAGCTCCTCTTCTGCCCCTATTCGCTTACTATCCTCAATTAGAGTAATTAACTCACCAAATATTTGAGAGACATTCCCTCTGTTTATCTCATCAATAATCAAAACATGATTTGCTTCTTCAACAGATTCTGTATTTGTTAGTTCTTTAAAAGCCTCATGTTTAACATCAGCAGTATAAAATTCATATATAGCTTGTTGACTTATTTTTTTTCTGAAAAATCTACTTGGATTAGTATTTAATTCATTTGCTATCCATTTCACCTTTCTTGTATGATAATATTCAAAAACATTATCTGAGTCAAATTCATATTCTCCCTCAACGATACCAATAGCATCAATAATATTATTGCCGATTGAAGCAACAACTACATCACCTTTCTTCATTGACAAAAGCTTAAAAGCTGCCTGTGTATTGAAACGCGATTCTTCCACAAGCTCAGGAAATTCTTCAGAGAATCTATTTTTAAATTTATTCCAAGAACTAATTCCAATGTAATCACTCAAATCTTGTTGCCCACCCCAACCTAATGCAACAATGCCATCTTCAATACATTTTGTGTGAATTTCTTGGTTCTGTTTACCTCCTAGAGAAATTTTAAAAAAACTTCTTCCACTCCAGTCAAAAGCTGACTCATCAACCTTTAGACTTTTAGCCTGCTCACATACTGATTTAAAGATCCCATCTTCAATTTCATACGTTACATTTTTATCATCATCTGTAACCGGCTTGATCCCTTCGATAAAGTCCTCATAGGAAAGACTTTGATGAAAAGTAGTAAAACTTATTTTGCCATCAGCGGTAAGCTCCTTATATCTGGCTTTCAATTTCACTCTATCATTCTGATTCTCTTCCCAGAAATTTTGATCTGCAATCTTTACAGATAAATCAATTGTGTGGAAAGTCTTTCCGGTTCCTGGAGGACCATATAGAATTTGATTCTTTGGGATAAGTAATTGATCTTTTACCTTGCTCATATCAGAATTTTCTAATGTTTTAAAAAATGAAATGTATTTGTTAATTGCTGCAGAGTATAAACGATGGTCTTTGTCATTCTTCTCGCTAAACTCCTCATTCGTTGAAAGAAAACCCATTACCTCTTCAACCTCTGCTACTGTTTCTAACTCATAGATGCTCTTTTTAATTTGATCCTCTTTTATTAAAAAAGCACTTGTGGTTTTATTAGCTTTCAGATAACTTGATATTGTTTTCTGAGCCATATTCATCCTGTTCATGTAGGATTTATATTGTTCTTCCATTGTTGTATTTTCAGCATTGTACTTTGTCCAATATTGCTCTGCTAGCTCAAGAGCGTTTTTCTCTCCCTTTTTCTCAATTAGTAATCTTTGAATTTTACTTACTGTTTTACACTCCTTTTTAGACAACCCCAACTCCACCCCAACCTTGTTGAGTATTTTATCAGAATAAAGAGGTATAACATTGTCCGATGAATACAATGCTGCCACTTTCCATTTGACAGCATTTCCAAGATCAACATCATCCATGGCTTCAAGATCATTCGCCACGGCGGCCTTTGCTATTTTTAATAGCATTCCTTTTACTTTTTGAAATGCTTCTTCAGCTGTACTTCCATGCTTCCCTAACCAGGAATAGACACCATCAGTTAGGCGCATAGTACCCGTCACCTTGTTTTTAGTATTCTCCCGACTAAAAACACCAAACTTATATGCAGAGCCACCCCATATACTGCCGTAATTTGTGGTTGTCGACTCAAGCCAAAAGATAAATGCAGTTGATTTCTCTCTATTGGTATATTCTTCCAAAGTCATTTTTTCCAATCGTACGATTGGCCATTCCTTTAAAAATGCCTTTTTCTCTTCTAATCCATTGTTATTCAATGCCATTACCTATTCTTCTTAAAATTCTCTGCCTGTTCAAATATTTCGTGGTACACCTCATCCCTTTCCACTGGTGGGTATCCATTTTCATCAAGCAATATAATTAACTCCACTTTCAACATGGACTTCACATCATTTCTTTTACTCCAATCCGGAAACTGGGTTTTGTCATCCACAATCTTCTTCACCTCTTTTGCTAACAGCAGCAGCTTGTCATCTGGATACTTAAATTCATACTTAGCAGCAAGTCCTTTTAGTATATCGTAAAATGCCATTTCTTCCAAGTCAATTCCTAACTCCTCTCCAGCTGAAAATTGCTTTTTAACCTCGTAAATCAATTCAGTCATCGCATCGGCAATTTCTCCAAACTCTTCTCCAGTAAACTCATTTCCTTTACGTTCATTGTAACGCTCCACCAACGCTGCCATCTTTTTACTAAAGTCGACGCCTTGCATTTTGTTTACCTTCCCTAGCTGTCCAATTACCTTTTTCAAAAGTTTTTGCAGCAACTGAATTTTAGTATTGGGCATTTTGATGTTATCCAACATCCTTAAATACTCCTCGGAAAACAACTCTTCCTCACCGTCTTCGGTTCCCAATTTTATTATTTCCTCCACACCTTCACTTTCAAGTGCCTGCGCAACCATTTCTCTAACCTTTGCATTCATCTGATCCGTGTCAGGAGCGTCACCTTTGGTCAGCTTAAACACAATGGATCGAATGGCTAAATAAAAATGAACGTAATCTCTTTGCTTACTTGTTAACTCCTCACTACCACAACAAATATCATAAGCTCCTTTTAACCGTTTCACTATGTCCATGAAACGCTTTTTACCCGATTCATTTCCCAACACCAATTCCGACGCTTCGTTCAAGTTTCTTAATTGCTCCAAGGAAGAACCCTTGAAATATTTACTATCATCAAAATTGTGAAAATACCTAGACAACAAATCCAAATGATCCTTCACCACCACTAACGATGCTTTAATGTCCTCAAAGTTTTGACTATCCTCCGTATTGTACATTGCTAAAGCCAAGTTCATGTCTTTTTTGATTCCAATGTAATCCACCACCAAACCCTTTTGCTTTCCTGCAAACTTTCGGTTAACACGGGATATGGTTTGAATTAAGTTATGCGTTTGAATAGGCTTATCAATGTATATGGTATCCAAAAATGGCACATCAAAACCAGTTAACCACATGTCCACCACAATGGCAATTTTAAAGTTGGATTCCGGCTTTTTAAATTGTTGATCCAACACCTTACGATGATCCTTATCACCTAACAAATTATACATCACCTTCACATCATCCTTTCCTCTTGTCATGATCATTTTTACCTTTTCCATCGGTAAAATCTTCTTTGCTTCTTGTTCACTTATTTTTTGACCAGGTAAGTCTGACACCTCAGCACCTCTCAATTCAGCCCATTCAGGTCGTAACTTTATCAGTTGATTATAAAAGTTGAAAGCTATCGTTCTGCTGCTGCAAACAAACATCGCCTTTCCCTTCACTGTGCTTCCTTCATTCACACGAGTTTCGTAATGCTTCACAAAGTCCTTAGCAATGGCTTCTAAACGATCAGGATCACCTAGAATAGCCTGCATACTAGCACTTTGTTCCTTACTTTTTTCCACATGGTACTCACTAGCACCTTCTGCAACTACATTATCATAATACTGCTCAATGTCAGTCAATACCGAATTTTTCAAAGCCACCTTAGCAGCTCGTCCTTCATAAACCAACCTCACCGTAATTTCATCCCTTACGGATTCTGTCATGGTGTAACTGTCCACAATTTCACCAAACACATCCAAAGTAGCATCAACAGGTGTTCCTGTGAAACCAACATAAGTAGCATTAGGTAACGAATCATGTAAATGCTTAGCAAAACCAAACGTCTTTTTTACCCCGTATTCGGTCACCTTAACCTTTTGATCCAAATTAATTTGACTCCTGTGTGCCTCATCCGAAATACAAATCACATTCGTTCTGTCCGAAAGCACTTCCGTATCCTCGTTAAACTTATGAATGGTGGTTAAAAACACACCCCCAGAATTTCGACCTTGTAACTTATCTCGTAAATCGGAACGACTAGTCACACTTTGTACTACCTGATCTCCAATGTATCCTTTTGCGTTCGTAAACTGACCCGAAAGCTGATCGTCTAAATCCGTCCTGTCCGTAATTACAATAATAGTAGGGCTTCCTAACTGAGGACTTCGCATTAACATCCTAGCTAAAAATAACATCGTGAAACTTTTCCCACAACCAGTTGCACCAAAATAAGTTCCTCCTTTTCCGTCACGTTTACTCATTTCATCCGGTGTTATTTCACCGTTAACATTACTCTTTTTTTGATGCAGCAACACATTATCATAAAGCCTACGAGTAGCATAATACTGTGGATACCTACAAACTATTTTTTCATCGTGTTTACTTACATCAGGCAAGAATATAAAGTTGTGGATAATGTCCACTAACCTTTCTTGGTCAAACATGCCTTCCAGCATCGTAAACAAGGAACCAATCCCGTCTACGTCTTTTGCTAATCCTACTGTTCGCCTCCATGCATAATAAAACTCATACGGCGCAAACAAGGAACCTGCTTTGTTGTTCACCCCATCGCTAATTACACAAAAGGCATTGTATTTTAACAACTCTGGAATATCACGTTTGTACCTAACCGTTATTTGCTCGTAAGCACTGTGCAGAGTAGCATTTTCACGAATAGCACTTTTAAACTCAAACACCACCAAAGGAATACCGTTGATGTATATAATCCCGTCAGGTATGCGTTTGTGATTCCCTTCAATTTCTAATTGGTTAACAATTTTAAAACTGTTGTTTTTAGGATTGTCGTAATCAATCAGCTGAACATGAATGTCCTTTTTATCGTGTAGTTCTCTTTTAAAAGTAAACCCGTCGGAGACTAACTTCATGATAGCCTTGTTGCTATCGTACATGTCTGATGCAGGAAAAACTTCCAACTTTCGAATAATCATAGCAATTTCGGAAGCTGTTATTTCATCCGATTTGTACCGACTGCCCAAGTAGCTTTCCAAATCAGCTTTAATCAACACTTCCTCAGGTGATCGATCAATTGCTTCACCCTTCACGTATTCATAACCTTGTTCTTGTAACAATTCTATAACACTATCTTCTAATTTTGCTTCAGTGTATTTCATGTGTTTTTCCTATCTTTTGGGTCACATGGAATCCTCTTTATTTTATTTTCCATGTACGAGGGTTTCATACGTGCTTAATCCCGTTTATTTCCTTTTTTAACCCTTCAAGTGCAGCAATTAATTCCTCAAAATCAGGAGATTTTTCGTTAATCATGTTTTCTTGCATTTCATTGTAGTCCTTCCTATACGCATCCAAAACTTTTTCGTTCGGTAAAAAGTCAATGAATTCATGTTTATGTTTATCATAATCCACTTCTTTCATTTTCGTAAATTGGATCCTGTGTGATACAATCGTGTTATACAAAGTTTCATCACTTAATGCAACCTTACATTCAGGGATTTGCACCAACTTAAACAAATCATATAAATGACGTGACATCCTTGTACTTCGTGGCTCAGGCTTTTGAAACTCTTCGTGGAGCAAAAATATCTTTTCTAAAAATGTTCTTTCAGGGTTTACACTCGGAATCATAATTCCTTGTTGGGCAAATGAAGCTGTTGGGAATTGTTCATCAATTAAGGAAATCACCTTCTTGTTCGTTTTAGGTTCAATCAATGACCTGCAACCTATTTCTAACAGCACTCTTGGTTTAATGTATTCTGCATATTCAACCACATTGGGATAATGAATTTCTACTAATTTAGGATCTTGGTCAGACTCCGTAGTGTCAATCACGTTTATCTTAACGTCATTCATTCCACGTTTATTAAACTCTTCTTGCAACGCCGGAGCAAATTCATCAATAATATATTTACTGGATGCTTTTCGTAATTTGGTTCGTTGGTTTTTACCTAAATCACCTTCAAACCCTAAAAACTTTCGGTCCACCGCTAAGTCTACATCTTCCGAAAACCTGTTGATAATCCCCCACGACTTACTTAATGACGTTCCTCCTTTAAATACTAAATGAGGGCCTATTGCCATTTCAAAAACTAGGGACAACGTTTGCGCCACCCACCAATCTTTTTCAACATTGTAATCAGGCATGTTTGTCCTGTTGGACACCTCTTTATAAATGTTTTCCTTTTCTTCTTTCTCTACGTTATAAAATCTGATCATTCTTCCAATGCTTTTTTTAACACCCTTGCAATCCAATCGGGAGCAAGTTTAATATCATGCTTTAGCTTTGACACGTCCTCTTTTCTAAGAAGCTTCACCAAATGCTCTTCTCTTTCCTTATCAAAATTTTCTTTTCCTAAA
>Ga0115000_10002995_pt1 | contig 14247 bp, 4 predicted proteins | sample ArcticOcean_MG_C_6_FD_89690 | JGI IMG/M metagenome (GOLD analysis project Ga0115000, IMG submission 89690) | Marine microbial communities from western Arctic Ocean - ArcticOcean_MG_CB8_128 | ecosystem: Environmental > Aquatic > Marine > Oceanic | place: Arctic Ocean: Canada Basin | collected...
ATTTAGTAGTATTGCCGTAACGACCCTTTCAAATTCAGCTGGTGGAGCAGATCAAGAAACATTAGAATCAATTAGATATAATGCTCCTCTAGCATATACTTCTCAAAATAGAGCAGTAACATCAGAAGATTATAGAGCTATTATTAATAGAAACTTTACTAATATATCTTCAATCAATACTTGGGGTGGAGAAGATAACGCAATACCAGATTACGGAAAAGTTTATATTTGTATTAAACCAAATACAGCAGATGCATTAACCACAGCAGAAAAAAATTCTATCACTGGATCAATACTAAAAGGTAAGAATGTAGTTAGTATTACACCTACCATACTCGATCCTAATTATTCTTATTTAGAACTAGATGTTATATTTAAATATAATCCAAACTTAACAGATAGAACTGGTGCGGATTTAGTTAGTTTAATACAAGATACCTTAGATGATTTCTCTTTAAACAACCTGAATAAATTTGATGGATTATTTAGACATTCAGCTTTAACAAAAGCAATTGATAGTTCTGATCCAGCAATATTAAGTAGTACTGTTAGACCTTACTTATTTCAAAACACAGTTCCTACAGCAAATATTCTTAATAATAAAACACTTACTTTCCCTGGAGTAATATATACCCCAAGTGGAGCATCTGAATCATGTATTACTTCTACTTCCTTTACTGATGGTAATGGAATAGTTAATTATTTTAATGATAAAGCTATTACAGATTCAACAGATAGACGAGTATTTGCCTATCAATTAGTTGGAGATATTAAAGTAACTACAATTGATAATTGTGGCACAGTTACTCCTTCAACAGGTACAGTGGTATTAAATAATTTTACTCCGGCTAATACAACCGCAATTCGAATTACAGTAACTCCTAACTCTTTAGATATCGCTCCAAAACGAGATGAAATTCTTTCGATCGATGGAACAAGATTATCAGTAACAGCAGAAGAAGATACCATTGCAACAGCAGGTTCTTCAGGTGCAGTAGATTATACAACAACTTCAAGGTTTAGAAGCTAATGGCTTTATATGGATCAGATCACGAGAATCCTAATTATGTGGAATCTGTTGGGTCTTTAAAAAGAAAGACTAAAGAAGACATTAGACTTGATTCTATAATTCCTCAAAACATATTAGAAGATTCAATTAACTCTGATGGTTCTCCGAATGTTAAAACCCTTCTAGAATATTATTATAAGTTTATGAATATGGAGGAATTTATATATACCTCTACTGAAACCAAGACCGATTTATTAGCAGCTTCTACAGTATGGGCAGGAAAAGCTAAAGCAGCTTTTAGAATTCTCGATCCTAAAAATGAAAATAATAAATTTTTTAATGGAGATACCGTGGGGAGTTCAGTTCTCAAGGTAGGTTCTACTGTAATAGCTATGACCAATAATCGTGCACCAGTTGTTTCGAACGGTAATGAACTTCCAGGTAGTTTAAAAAATTCAGCTTCTGAATATGGTAAAACATTTACAGTTGAAGATATTCCAGCGATTCACATAGGAAAAGTTGCTACATTAACTACTACTATTACCCACTGGGTTGGACCAGGACCAAGTTATGTTTTAAATGCTATTGAAGAAGCAATGAACATAGATGAGAATTCAGACGATTATCTAGGAATGATGCAAAAGGAAATAGCTCAGGCTATTCCTAGGAATTTGTCTTCAGTAGAAAAAAGAGCTCTATATAAAAATATCACAGAGTTTTATAAACTAAAAGGCACGCAAGATTCAATTGAAATATTTTTTAGATTACTATTTAATGAAACTGTCGAGGTTGATTATCCGTGGGATAAAACATTAATACCTTCTTCTGGAGATTGGGATGGTGCACAGAACAGATACTTAGATCACAAAGGATGGTTATCCGATACTATTAAACTCCAAGATTCCAAATACTATCAAAAATTCTCATATAATATAAAGACAGGCAAGAACTTATCTGAATGGAAATATGCATTTGATAAATTAGTTCATCCAGCTGGGTTTATTTTCTTTGGTGAAATTTTAATTATGACACAATTAACTAGGGCTATCCTAGGAGATAATCAGAGAGTATCACAAACAACTGTTGGAGATGGATTAATCCAAGATCCTGCTAATCCAGGATATCAATATAAATATTTAAATGTTTACCCAAGGAGCAATAGGAAAACCCTAAGCTCTATGCCAGGATTACAACCAGGTGTTATTGGTGCTGAAGATGTTGCATTACTCGTAGAAGCTTTTGCTTCTACTTTCTTACCTAATATTATAGCTAAGATTGATCAATCAGCTAATTTCTCAACAGATATATCTGGTGGAAATATAACTGCTATTAATATAATGAATGGAGGTTGGGGATATTCCTCAGCTCCTACATTAACTATTACTGGCGATAATGGTTCAAATGCTGCAGCAACTGCCACGATTGATGCCAATGGCGTGGTTGAAACGATTACAATAACAAATGCTGGAACAGGATATACAACAGGATATACCTCTGCTGCAGCTAATTCAGATGTCGGTAAAGTAAAAACAATGTTGTTAAGTAATAAAGCAGATAAAACTTATACAGTTGCTCCAACCTTAACGTTTGACGCACCAACATCGAAAGATGCGGATGGTGTTCTTCTAACTTCTAATATAACAGCAACAGCTACAATTCAATTAGATGCCGAAGGAGAAATTTCAGGATTTACTATCACCGAAGATGGTAATGGATATGTAATAAATCCTAAAATAAAAATATCCTCACCGACTGAAAGTGAGGGTCGAGGAAAAGATGTTAAAGAAATAGCGATCATTATGCTTAATCACGTAGCCAATGTTCAAGCTGGATCTTATGCATCAGGTTTTAAAACCTTAAGTGATAATAACTATTTTAATAATAAGAATAGTTATTATTCCAACAAGAAATTTAGAGATAACTACCCTATTAGCTTTTTTAGTGATAAAACCATAGGAACTAGTTATGAAACTATTATAAATAAGTATAACGTGAAAACAAATATAAATCAGGAATAAAAAATGACAGCAATAGTAACAACACCTTTTAGAGTGGTTAATGCAGAAAACTTTAAGGAAGATATTGCCGGATCCTCAGTATATGTAGGGATTGGTAAAACGGACGTATGGTCCACAGCAACATCTGACTTAACGGATGCATCCACTCCATTTACCCCACAAGATCGATTAGATGATCTTCATGAAACTTATCAGAATATGATCGGTATGAAGAAGATCGCTTCAAGCGATGTACAACACATCGTACCCAGACATACTTGGGCTACTGGAACAAGTTATATAGCTTGGGACTCAGATGATTCTGCAATATACGACAAATCGTTTTATGTAATCACTTCAGAGTATAAAGTTTATAAATGTACCATAGCCGGAGCATCTGGATCTATTGTGGAACCAACTCATATTAACACTGATCCAACAGCAGAGTCTGATGGTTATAGCTGGAAGTATTTGTATACTCTTACAGTAACAGATTCAGAGAAATTTTTAACAATCTCTTATATGCCAGTACCTACTCAACAAATGCCGACAACTGGAACAGTTAGTGGCGCAGTTTCCAGTTCAGCTAGTGTAACATTAGCAGCTGCAAATGAATATATCAAAGCTGGTATGTTGGTAATTGGTTCTGGGGTTGGAACAAGTCCAGCTCCAACCGTTGTTTCAATTACTGCAACCGCATTAGTATTATCAAGTACACAAAGTATCGCAGATACTACAGTACTTACATTTGGTAGATTAGGCGAGACTGATATTAATTACGCAAATCAAACTGCACAAATGAATGCACTAGCTTCTTCAACAGCAGCTGGTATAGAAAGAATTGAAGTTACCGCCGGTGGATCAAATTATGATGCAGCTGATGTCTTTACAGTTGCTATTTCCGGAGATGGAACTAGCGCGACAGTAGTTGATGCAAATGTAACAGTAGCTAGTGGAGCAATTACCGCAATCGCAGTGAATGCAAAAGGTACAAATTACACTGTCGCTGATATAGTTATCACACATGATAACGCTTCAGGTGGAACAGCTGGTTCAGGCGCGACCGCGAGAGCAGTTATTGCTCCACCAGACGGTCACGGAGTAGATCCAATTAAAGAACTCGGTGCTTTTTACGTAGCAGTTAATACACAATTATCAGGTTCAGAAGGTGGAGATTTAACAGTTGGAAATGACTTTAGACAAATCGCACTTATTAAGAAACCTCAAAACTTTGGAACAACAGTAACAGCTACTGCTTCTACACTAAGAGCTAGAAAATCATTAGTACTAGCTACAGGTGGTTCAGTTGCAAACTTTGCAGTTGATCAAGTTATTGTTGGATCAAGCTCCGGAGCTAAAGCTTATTTAGTTGAGATAGATACTACTAATAAGGTATTATATTATTATCAGAATTCAAAAACAGGATATATTCCTTTTGTATCTGGTGACACAATAACAGGTACATTACCATCAGGTGGAAGTTCAGTATTAAATACAACTTCTGGAACATCCTGGTACGGACAAGCTACAAATACTTATGGTCCGGAAGTAAGAATGAATTCAGGACAACTCTTATTCTTAGAGAATAGAGCTCCGATCAACAGGTCATCATCACAGATTGAAGATATTAAATTGATTATTGAATTCTAATTTAAATTAGAAGAGAAAAAATATGGCAATTACTAGAGTTAAAAATTATAACGTATCACCTTACTTTGATGACTTCGATGAGTCAAAAAATTATCATCGGATATTATTTCGACCTGGATTTGCTGTACAAGCAAGAGAATTAACTCAGTTACAAACATCTCTCCAAGCCCAGATTGATCGTCACGCTCAGTATGGATTCAACGATGGATCTAGAGTGGTTGGTGGTAAAGTTACAATCAATACTGAATATGATTTTATTAAATTAACTGGAACAACTGCTAATTTAACAGAGTTTGTTGGATATACTATTACAGGTGGAACAAGTGGAGTCACAGCTACAGTATTAGCTTCAGTGGCTGCGGTTGGTTCAGATCCAGATACACTCTATGTAGAATATACTGGTTCTGGAACAAACAAGACTACCTCAGTATTCGCAGCAGGTGAAGTAGTTACTGGTGGAAGTGGTAGTTCTAAAACAGCTACAACAGTTAGTTCATCTCACACAGGAAAAGGATCGAAAGCAGATATATCTGAAGGTATTTATTTCATATCAGGTACTATGGCTTATGTAGCTGCTCAAACATTAATATTAGACAAATACACAAACGAACCTAGTTACATTATAGGTTTATCAGTTACAGAAGCATTAGTAGAGAGTGGAACAGATGCAACTCTAGTTGATAATGCCACCGGAACACCTAATTACGCAGCCCCAGGCGCGCACAGATATAAAATATCAACAGCTTTAATCAAAGAAAGTCTTACTGCACCTAATACTACCTATGCTAATTATATCATGCTAATGAAAATTAAAGCTGGTATTATACAAGTTAAGACAGATGATAAAACAGCTAATACAGAATTAACTACAAGATTAGCTAGACGAACACATGAAGAATCAGGTAATTACTCAGTCACTCCATACTCACTGGATATAAGAGAACATTTGGATGATGGCCTTGGTAATGGTGGTTACTTAACATCAGGTCAAAGTGGCTCAGCTACTAAATTGGCAGTTGGTGTTGAACCATCAACAGCTTATGTACAAGGTTATAGGGTAGAAAACCTAGCAACAAAATATGTTGCAGTAGATAAACCAAGAGATAACGTCAACGAAAATGAAAAATCCGTAGTATTACCTATTGGTAACTATGTTAGATTAACTCTCTCTACCGTAACTGGTATGCCAGATATTAATAATTTTACTAGAATTTCTTTAAGAAATGATGCAGATACTGTTATTGGTTATGCAAGAGTAAGAGGCTTCGAAGAATATACAACTACTGTTTGGAATTTATATCTATTTGATATAACAATGAATGCAGGACAAACATTCTCTAATGTTGATAATGTATATCAAGTACAAACAAATGCAAACTTTATCGGTGATCTAGATGGTACCAATGGAGTAAGATACGATTCAGGTAATAATGGATTGGTCTTTAAATTACCATATGATGGTGTTAAGAGTTTATTAGATTCTTCTCCAGCAGATCCATTAGAATATAATGTAAGAGTAGAAGCAGAAGCTAGTGTAACCGGATCCGGTGCAACGGCAGTAGCTGGGTTTACTGGTTTACCTGGTAATGTACAATCTAATTCAGACATAATGGTTGCAACCGCAGGAAATCCTCCTCAAATGGTTCCAGCTGGTTGTGTTGGATCTATTAACGGAACATCTTTAACTATCACAAATGTTAGTAGTGCACTCACAGGTTGGGCTTCCGGAACACCACATGCAAAAATTATAGTAACTTGCCAAAAGAATGCATCAGGTGGATTAAAAACTAAACAACTTCAAACTCAATCAGCAACGTCATTTACATATGCATCAGCAACAGGATATATACCTTTAGATAAAGCCGATATTCATTCTTTAGTTTCTATCACAGTAGGTGGGATTGATGCTACAGAAAAATTTAGACTAGATAATGGCCAAAGAGATAATTTCTATGATGAAGGTAGATTATACCCAGTTGGTAATTGGTTAGCTAATGGTGTAGCAGTAACAGTTTCATTTAAATATTATACTCACGTTGGAACAGGAGATTATTTCTCTGTTGATTCATATCCTACATATACAGATATCGGAACATTTGATTCATCCCAGGGTAAATTAGAACTTAGAGATTGTGTTGATTTTAGACCAACAAAAGCTAGCTCAGGATCATTTAGTGAAGAGACAGTATTTACAGCTGGAACAGGATCAAGCAATTCAAATGCTCCTAAACCTGGATCAGTTGCTCAAGCAGACATATCTCACTATTTAGGTAGAATTGATAAACTCTATATCGATAGAGAAGGCAATTTTGCAACAGTAACAGGTGTACCTGCTATTAATCCTCAATCGCCTGATGATATAAATGATTCAATGACAATTTTCGAATTGCATTATCAACCATACGTATTTAATACTGGAGATTGTATTCCAGTTAAGATTGATAGTAAACGATATACAATGAGAGATATCGGAGCTATCGATTCAAGGGTTAAAAACCTAGAGTATTATACTTCTCTTTCATTACTAGAAAAAGAAGCTTCACAAGTTCAAATTCAAGATTCATCTGGACTGGATAGATTAAAAAATGGTATAGTAGTTGATGGATTTTATGGCCATAATGTTGGTAATATAACCCATCCAGATTATAATTGTTCAATTGATAAAGGAAATGGTATACTTAGACCAAGATTTCATGAAGATAATATTAACCTAGTAAAGGGAACAACTTCTAATGTAACAAAGACTGGATCATTACTCCATTTACCATTTGCTGAAGCAATCTATATAGAACAACCTTATGCCACAATGTCAGAGTATGTTAACCCATATAATGTATTTACCTGGGGAGGAGAATTAAAACTGTCTCCTGAATCAGACGAGTGGAAAGATACAGATACAAGACCAGATGTAATAATTGATGATGAAGGGGTTTACGATCAATTAGTAAACATGGCAAGTGAAAATGGTATACTGGGTACAGTTTGGAACGAATGGGAAACTAATTGGACAGGCGTAGAGGTTACAGAAAGTACTTCATCAAATATGACGGAAGAAGAAGATGGTGGAAGAAGGTGGAATAGATGGAGAAGAAGGAGAGGACAATCTACTACAACTACTACTGCTACAACTACTACATCAAATCAAGCTAGGTCAGGATTAAGAACAACCGTTGTTCCAGATACACAATTAAAAGAGATGGGATCGAGAGTTGTTGAAACAAACTTTATTCCATTCATGAGATCAAGAGAAATATTCTTTAAAGCAGAAAGAATGAAACCTAATACTAAAGTATTTGCATTCTTTAATGGTTCTGATGTTACAAACTTCTGTTCAGAAACAGGTGGTTATAAAGAATGGTCAGGTCAAACTAATGATGGAACAGCTGCTACCAGTTATAAAAATATTGCAACTCATGCAAATAATACGGATTTGATCACAGATGCTTCAGGTCAAGTTGCGGGTTCATTTAGAATACCTCACACTTCTACTCTTAAGTTCAAAACAGGCACAAGAGAATTTAGATTAAGTGATTCAAGTACTAATTCTAAGACAGGAGAAACAACATTTGCAGAAGCATTATACCATGCTCAAGGATTACTCGAGGTTAAAGAAAATGTTATAATCTCGACTAAAGTACCTAGATTCGTATCTACAGAAATGACAGATTCTCGAGTTATTCAAGAAATTGCAATTACAAGGTTTACAGATCCAGTCGAATGGGTTGATCCATTAGCACAAACATTTATTGTTGATACAGCTGGTGGTATATTCGCTTCATCCGCAGAGATTTATATAGCAACTGAAGATGCTTCTATACCTATTAACCTTTCAATACGTTCAGTAGAGAATGGAACACCTACACAACAGGTTGTTCCTGGAACAAGTGTTAATATGTATCCTTCTTCAATAACAACTTCAACTACTGGAACAGCAGCAACTAAATTTACTTTTGATCACCCAGTTTATCTGGCACAAGATCAAGAATATGCAATTGTATTAATATCTCAATCAGATGATTACAAGGTATTTATTGCAGAGACAGGTGGATTCGATCTACAGAATACAGCCAATAGGGTAACAAAACAACCTTATAATGGAGTATTCTTTACATCACAAAACGCTTCAACTTGGACACCAGAACAAACTAAAGATCTTAAGTTTAAAATTAACCGATGTAACTTCAGTTCAACTACCGGTACAGTGGTATTAAATAATGATAGAATGCCATCTAAAACTTTACCAGTTAATCCAATAAGATATGTTGGTAATTCAGGATCCGATTGTATTATAAGAGTTACACATCCAAATCATGGTATGTATTCTGGAAGTAGTGTTGATCTATTAGGATTTGTCGCAGAGAATGGTATAGCAATTGGTAAGATTAATGCAACTCATACAATTGCCAATGTAGAACATGATTCTTATTCAATTCTCATAACTGGAGATAATGCAACAACTGTCGCTATCGATGGTGGTGGATCAGCTATGTATGCCTCTGGAAATATAAATTATAACATATTTGTTCCACAGGTACAAACCCTCGAGGTTCCAGGAACAGGTCTTAGCTATAGCTTAGCAGGATATACTGGAATATCTCAGGATGGAACAGAATCAGCTTATGCATCATCTACTATTGGAGCAGTACTACCTAATTCTAGTAATACATTAACATCATTACATGCAGTACTTTCACAAAGAAATGAAATTGGCCAAAGTATAACCCAAAATACTTCATTAGCTTTAACAACTACATTTAATGGAACAGCTTACCTATCACCAATCATCGACATGAATAGATGTAGTGCAACATTAATCTCTAATAGAGTTAATGACGCTGGTAATAATAGTGGTAATGGAGCTTATAACAATACAGCATATGGTAGAACATATACTGCAGAAACAGTAGCTACTGGTGGATCAGAATTAAATAAATACATTACTAAAAGAATAGATTTAAAAAATGAAGCATCAACACTTGATGTTTATATTAATGCTAACAAACCTAAGAATGCTTTCATAGATCTTTACTATAAGACCTTACCAGCAGGATCAGATTTAGAATTTGATGCTCAACCGTGGATATTAGATGCAGCTGAAACAACAATTCCTGATGATGATGGAGGAGTATATAGAGAAGCACATTATATTGTATCACCAACAGATAATTTTGGATCATTTGCTGTTAAGCTTGTATTGAGAACAACTAATAGCTCTTATGTTCCATCAGTGAAAGATTTTAGAGCAATAGCGAGTTTATAAGATGCCAAGTAAAGTAAAGAAAACAGAATTAATAGAACCAACAATAGCACAAGTAGAAGATAATCCTGATTTAATTCGTGATTTATCTACAAATGCTATTATAAATAATAGTGACAGGGCATACGAAGCTAGATTAAATCAAATCGAAAAGGGAAATGAATTGGAAAATCTTAAAAAGGACGTAGCGGAAATTAAAGAACTATTAAAAGAGATAGCGAGTAAATAATGGCAAATAACGAGACTAGAGTATTAAAAACAAACACCTTTGAAGACTGGAGACAAAAGGATAATGAAATTTCTTTTGAACTTGGAGATGTCGATCAACTGGATTCTAGAATACTAGATAAGAATTATACCTACACAGCAGCAGCTGCTCAAGGTGAATTTACTGGAACTGATACTGGTAGTAAAGCCCTAAGGTTTGAACAAGCTCCAGAGTATGTTACAGATATGCTTCATGTAGTTATCTTTACAGGTTCTCCTAGTATACCTTCAAACTTTGTTGCAGGAGCTACGTGTACTCAGTCTGGTGGATTCTCTGGTAAGATCCTATGGATTAATACAAATAAAGCAGTATTTAGCACAGTAAGTGGAACATTTAATACAGCTCAAAACTTAGTTCAAGGTTCACAAAATATAGCTAATGCCAATCTAGTAAGAACTATTTCAGAATCAGTCAAGATTGGATATGCTAGAGTCAAGGTACAAGGAACAGAAATATCTCAAAGCCAGGTTCAAGCAGGTTGGCATATACCTAATTATGCATTAAAAGTTACATTAACAGGTTCACCAACTATACCAGCAACATTCACAGAAGGGGTTACATTAACTCAGTCTGGTGGATTCTCTGGAACATTATTATCTGCAAGCACAACAGAATTAAGATTTAAAACAATTTCAGGTTCATTCAGTGTTAGTTCATTAGTTCAATTCGATAGTACTGATAGAGTATTAGCAGCTAACCTAAACGTATTGGAAGTACAAGATACTACATATGAAAACATTGTAGAATTACACACGCTATCTAGTGCTTCAGATGCAATCATAGTTATTGCAAATTCAACAGTAGATGCTCTTAACGAAGTTCAAGATGACGTTGGAGATATTACTACGCTGGGAACAACTGATAAATCAGACATTGTTACAGCAATCAACGAATTAGAAACAGCAGCACGTGGTACAACAACCAATTACACAATAAGTACTGCGTCAAATGATCTAGTTGGAGCTATTAATGAACACGATGCCGAGTTAGGAACAATAACAGCCGCGGCGATGGGAACAACAGCTTCAACAGTAGGTCCTGCTATATTAGAATTAGAACAAGAAATTGATGTATTAAATGCTAGAGTTGAACCAACCCAAGCCTTTGATAGTACATTTAGTTCATCAACTATCATGGATGGTATTAATGAATTAATAACAGATTTAGGTGATGTTACTGCAGGCAATATGGGAACATCTGCTTCCAATGTAACTGGAGCCATAAGTGAATTAGAAGTTGAAATAGATACTTTAAATACAAGAGTAGAACCAACACAAGCTTTTGCAGGAACATTTAGTTCATCAACTATTATGGATGCTTTAAATGAGCATGAAGCCGATATTGGTAACATGACTCTAACTGGCTTAGCAGCTAGTGACATATCAGCAGGTCTTAGAGAAATAAGAGTTGATATAGGTAACGTTGGTAATAGTGGAGCAACACTAACCTCTGGAACAAATATAGTAGCTACAGACTTAACAGCTGCAGTGGTAGAATTAGATGCTACACTTGGATCAGGTGTAATAGTAGGAGCTGATACAGAGGCAGTTGGAGCAGGTACAATAACATCTGCAGTTAACCTATTAAATACCGCAATTGGTGATGCAGATTCATATAACGATGGCACATACGGTGCTAATACAATTGCAGGTACATTAGATCTTCTTCAAGCTGGAATGATAACTAATGATACAGAAATAGCAGCAAGATTAATTAAATCAAGTGGAACTTCACAAGCACTAGCAACTGACTTATCATTAGGTGGTAATAAAACATATACAGTAACTTCAGGTTCAACACTAGCAATCGCATCTGGAGCAACATTATCTATAGCAGGTAGTTCATCAAATGTAAGTACGTTTGGAACATCTTTCCTTGAAGTTGATGGTAATCAAACCTCAACTCCAATGGGTTTTGCAGTTAATAGAGCTCATATTGGATCAGCTCCAACTCCTTATCCAGCAATTCAATGGAGAGAATCTCAGATTGGTGCTACTAAAGGACATAGAGGATGGCAAATAGCTGGAACAAATGCATCCGGTGCTTCATCTGTAACATCAGACCTAGTTACATTCTATAATGCTGAAGAATTATTTACAAATAATACCGAGACTGGTTTAGGATTTGCTTGGGATTCAACAAATCAAAACTTTGATGTAACGCTAGACAATTCAAGCTTTACATTAACAGGAGATGTGACTGGTTCAGTTACACAAACAGCAAAAGGTGATGTATCAATTGCGACTACAATCGCAGCTAACTCAGTTGATTCAGGAATGCTTAACTTTAATTATATGTCGGGTATTTCAGGTACTTCAAATGAAATTACAGTATCACATACTCCAGGCGAAGGATCAACCGCGACAATTTCACTACCAGATGATGTAACAATAGGAAACAACTTAGTTGTTACAGATTATACAAGAACAGCTGGTCTTAGAGTTGGTACATCCGGAGCAGATCCGGGCGATAATAACCTAACAGTTAATGGTGCTTTATCAGTTGCTGGTAATACTGTTATTACTGGTAATCTAACAGTTAACGGAACAAATACTTCCTTAAATGTTGCAACACTAGAAGTTGAAGATACTTTAATACTAGCAGGAAGTAACTTAGGTTCAACTGAACCAACATCTGGTGGATTTGGATTTGAAACAAAGGTCTTCGCGGGCGTACACTCGAACGCAGCCGCAGGCGTAACAGGCGCGCATTCACTCGTATATAACTTTGCAACAGATCAATGGGAAGGAGATGGTTCATTAGTACTTACTAGTGCTACAAATACTCCTCCAACAATTGAAAGCATTAGTTTTGGAGCTGGTAAAAATCTAGACTTTGTAAATGGAACCGGTATAACAGTAGGAACAGCTGGTTCAGGAAATGATATAGATGTTACAGTTACTAACAGTGACAGAGGATCATCACAATTATTCTATAAGACATTTACAACTGATTCTGGATCAGCTGTTGCAAGTGCAAATAACGATACACTTACATTATCAGGTGGAACGGCATTAGCTTCTGCTAGATCCGGTGATACAATTACACTTAATCACTCTAATGTATCTAGGAGTAATACATCTGCAACTGATAATGGAGTATATGTTAAGAGTGTAACAAGTAATGCCCAAGGGCATATAACAGCAACGGATATTGGTGACTTTGATGATTATTATGCAGCAATAGGTGCTACAGTTAATCTAACTGGAGCTCAAACAATAGCAGGAGTTAAAACATTCTCCTCTACAATAGCTGGAAGTATTAATGGTAATTCTGCTACTTCAACTAAATTAGCAACAGCAAGAACAATAGCAATGACAGGTGATGTTGTATGGTCATCAGGATCATTTGACGGATCAGGCCCAGTAACAGCAGCTTCTACTATACAAACAGATGCAGTTGATATTGCAATGCTTTCTGCAACAGGAACAGCTGGTTCTACTACTTATTTAAGAGGAGATAATACTTGGACAGTACCTCCAAATACAACATATAGTGTTGGAGATGGTGGATTAACAACAAACAATTTTACAAATACTGACCATACTAAATTAAATGGAATAGCAACAGGCGCTACGAATACAGCGGTTCCTTATTATACAGCAGCTGTACCAGCTTCAACCAACACAGCTAAAGGTATAATAGAAATAGCTACAAGGTCAGAAACAAATACAGGAACAGATAATGACAGAGCAGTAACTCCTTATGCATTGGCTGGTTGGACAGGACATACAGGGGTCGGAAGCACTTTACATGATGCTTTCCAAGGTAGTGGTGCAATTTGGCGTGTAGGAACCATTACATCAGGTATATGGAATGGAAGTGCAATATCTACATCTTATATATCAAATTTAAGTGGAACAAACACTGGTGATCAATCATCCGTTTCAGGTAATGCTGGAACAGTTACAAATGGGGTTTATACGACTGGTACTCAAACAATTGGTGGTGCTAAAACTTTCTCTTCAACAATAGCTGGATCCATTAATGGTAATGCAGCAAGTATTACATCTCAAGCAGCTTCAGCTACAACAGATACAACAAACGCATCTAATATTAGTTCAGG
>Ga0115000_10002997_pt1 | contig 14245 bp, 10 predicted proteins | sample ArcticOcean_MG_C_6_FD_89690 | JGI IMG/M metagenome (GOLD analysis project Ga0115000, IMG submission 89690) | Marine microbial communities from western Arctic Ocean - ArcticOcean_MG_CB8_128 | ecosystem: Environmental > Aquatic > Marine > Oceanic | place: Arctic Ocean: Canada Basin | collected...
TAAATCAATGTGATTGAGCAAGCGATGCTCAATGTTAACCATCCTGGTAAACCTAATACAATCTCTCCAAATTTTACGGCGGCTAAGCTGACCGAGCCCATGATCAAAACATTAAATACAAGGCCAAGGTATAATGCTCGAAAACCACGTAAAAAAGCAGCAGCTTTACCACTATAACGTAATTCATAAAATTCAATATCAGTTAGAACTCCAGATCGACGCCATAATTTTGCGTAAACAAAAACAGTTAACATTCCAGTAAGTAAAAATGCCCACCAACTCCAATTACCTGAAACACCGTTTTGCCTAACTAAGCCGGTTACTAAATTAGGAGTATCTGTTGAAAAAGTAGTAGCTACCATGCTAATACCTAATAACCACCAAGGCATATTTTGACCGGCAAGGAAGAAAGATTTAGTATCTTTTCCTGCTTTTTTAGAAGCCCAAATACCTATGGATAGTGAAAAAATAAAGTAGCACCCAACGATAAACCAATCTAATGATGATAAAATCATTTAATATTTTTCATTTAATCCAAAAATAGGCATATTATCTTTCCATTTACCTCGAGTAAAGTCAGGAATTTGAATTGATGCGCTATTTGATTTAATTGATTTTTCTGAAAGAGGTACTATTGCGCTCATACTTACAGCATCATAAACATCAATTACTGGAGATTGATCACCTTTTAAAGCCTCTACAAAAGCACGAATAATAAAAAAATCCATTCCACCATGTCCTGAACCAGCCGCTTGTTTTTCAAATTTTTTCCAAAGCGGATGATCATATTCTTTTAAATAAGATTCATCTTTTTCCCAACGATGAGATTCTGGACTACGACCTTCAATATAAATTGATTTATTATCTTTCATCCAAATCCCTTTAGTACCTTGAACTCTAAAATTTAAGCTATAAGGTCGTGGCGAGTTTGTATCATGACTTAACATAATGGTTTGTCCATTAGCACATTTTATTACGGTAGTAACAATGTCACCTAGCTTAAAATTTATTTTTGCGTTAGGATGCTCTTCTCCTCCTTTATCAACAATGTATTTATGTAGTCCACGTGATTGAGTCGCCATAGAAGTTAAATGGAGCATTCGATTTCCACGATTAATATTTAACATTGGACTTATAGGCCCTAATCCATGAGTGGGATAAAGATCTGCATTTTTATCAACTGAATGTTGAGTCCTCCAACTGGCTTCAGAAAATCCTTTTTCACCGAATTCAACACCTCCACCATAAGCTGTTTTTCCGTCATTAAACTTAACATGTCTTAAATCATGCTGATACCCTCCTTGACAATGTAAGAGCTCACCAAATAAATCTTTTCTAACCATATTTAAAACTGCCATAATATCTCTACGATAATTCACATTCTCCATGATCATACACAGCTTACCAGATTCCTCAGATTTATTTACCAAGTCCCAGCATTCCTTAATTGTAAGTGCTGCAGGTACTTCAGTTCCAACATTGCAACCATTTTCCATAGCTGCCATAGCCATCGGATGGTGCCACTCCCATGGAGTTGCAATATAAACACCATCTAAATCTTCATTTGAGAGCATGTTTCTAAAATCTTCTGGTCCTTTTTTATAAACTTTTGGTTTAGGGCGACCCTGTTTTTTAAAAACATTTAAAACCATATCAATCATTTTATCATCGATATCACATATTACTGGAATATCTACATCTGATCGATCTAATAAAAGTTTTGTCATCCATTGTCCACGTAATCCAGTTCCAATGATTCCAATTTGTAATTTATTTGAAGATAAGGCAAACATTGATGATGAAAAAAAAGATGCCGTAGAGGCTAAAGCCGTTGTTTTAATAAATTTTCTACGATTCATTGAATCTTTCATTAATTATATCTTTTAACATGTACTTATTTTAACTCAAAATAAATCCATCTTTCAATGGATCCTCAGGGTTTATCCAAAATGTATTCTTTCCAATGATAAATGCATTTCCACTTACTTCAGGAATAACTGATATATAATTCCCCAAGGTTGTTGTTTTTACCACTTTAACTCCAAAATTAGAGCCTAAAATACTTTCTATGATTAAAGTTTCTCCTTCTTCGATTTCAGCCTTAGCATAATGAATAGCCGCTCGTGCACTTAAACCTGTTCCTGTAGGGCTTCTATCTAGTTGGCCTTCAGCAAAAATACACACATTTCTACTATGATTCATTGAATCTTTGGGTGGACCAGTAAATATTACACCATATAAATAATTCATCTCTGGCTCAGTAGGATGATTCATTTTAACTGTATCCATTATTGCACGTTTAATTTGCATACCAGTTTCTATAAGGCTATTATAACTTTTATGGCTACAATCTAGTCCCACTTGAGCAACATCAACAAATGCGTAAAATGCACCTCCAAATGCCAAATCATATTTAATCTTACCTAACCTTGGAACATTAACCTCTACGTTTAATTCTTGAACAAAAGATGGAACATTTTCAAATCGAACATTAACAACTTTTCCATTTTTAACTTTTGCGAATGAACGTATAAAACCAGAAGGTACATCCATGCGAACCTCAGTTTCTGGCTCAGTCATAGGTATCAAACCTGACTCAACTAATACTTTTGTTAAAGCTATGACAGCATGGCCACAGCCTGTGGAGTAGCCTTCATTATGAATAAAAATAACACCAAAATGAGAATCAATACTATCAGGTTCTACAATAATGGCTCCATACATATCAGCATGACCTCTAGGTTCCCAAATAAGTGCCTTACGAAAACTATCAAAATTTTCTTTTGCATTTTTTCGTTTTTCAAGAATAGACTCTCCTTTCAAATCAGGATATCCAGAGATAATAATTCTAAGCGGCTCACCCGCTGTATGAGCATCGATAGTCTGAATCTCATACCACTCTTTGGGAGGAACATATTTTTTTATTTGATTCAGATCAATCAATGATGATCCTTATTTTGACACGATTGTAAGTAAAATATAAATTCCTATAGTAGTAGTCATAATAGCCATAGAAACATTTTTTGCATTAGTCCATGGTGTCATATCTACTGGCGCAGGTACTCTTTGATCACTAATAGCAATCTCCTTTTCTGATTTAGGTTTTATTTTACCAATTAAAAGCATTAGAGAAGTTGCTGCAATAAAACTTATGAAATAACCATGTAACCAATGTAATTCTCCAGATCCATCAGCAAAAAATGTTGGCACATCTTTAATATTAACGAAACTAAAGAAAGCATAAAATAGCATTCCAACTAACATTCCAACTTTTGCTGCAATTGCTGGAACATGCTTAGTAGTAATACCTAGCAAAAAGATTCCAATGATTGGTACACTATACAATCCATTAACTTTTTGAAGATACTCAAAAATTGACTGCATTTGATCTAACATTGGTGCTATAAAAATAGATGCTATCGCTAATAAAATACCAAACTTTTTACCAACAGCTACTATTTGTTTTCCACTTGCTTCTTTATTGATATACCCTTTATAAAATTGTAAAGAAAAAAGAGTTGAGGCACTATTCAAAGCAGAGTTAAAAGAACTAAGAATAGAGCCCATTAGAACTGCGGCAAATAAACCAAGTGACCATTCAGGAAGGACATGTCTTACCACTGCACCATAAACCTGATCTTGTTTATCAATATTAAGGTCTGTCATATGAAGTGCAATAATACCAGGTAAACATAATAATAAAGGACCAACTAATTTCATAGCTGAGGCAAAAAGAACACCTTTTTGTCCTTCTGCTAAACTTTTAGCTGCCATTGCTCGCTGAACAATGACTTGGTTAGTTGACCAATAAAAAACTTGAATAAACATCATTCCTGTAAAGAGCGTTGGCCAAGGAACTGAGACAATATCTCCATCGATATTAGTATTCGTCAGGACTGCTAAATATTCTGGATTATTAGTTCCTAAAATATTTAATCCTTTAAAAAATGATCCATCTCCAAGAGCATATAATCCCAATATTGGTATTGCTAAACCACCAATAAGTAACCCAATGCCATTTAGTGTATCACTGACAGCAACTGATTTCAATCCACCAAATATCGCATAAGCACTTCCAAGAATTCCGATTGTTGCTACAACAAACCATAAAGAAAGATTTAAATCAAACATACCAATTAAGGCTAAAGAACCAGTATATAAAACAACAGGTAATAAAACAGTTACATAGCCAAATAAAAATAATCCAGAGACCATAGATCTTGTTGTTTTATCAAAACGTTTTTCGAGAAATGCAGGTGTTGTTGTAAAACCACTGGCAAGATATCGAGGTAAAAAGACTAATGCAGTCGCAATCATTGCAAGAGCAGCCAAGGCTTCCCACGCAAGTCCTACAAGAGCTTTATCTCCAAATACTGAACCATTTAAACCAACTAATTGTTCGGTAGAAAGATTTGTTAATAGAAGCGAGCCTGCGACCATAGGCCAAGCAAGTGCACGTCCTCCTGTAAAGTATTCTTCGGTTACATTATCAGATTTCTTCATTCCAATAACAATCCGATATGTAAAGAAAGCAACTGCTCCAGTTGCAATAATAAAAGTCATTATAGAAATAGTATTCATCTTCTATTCTTTTGCTTTTTGTTTAAGATGAGATACGAGGAGGACGATTTATTGAAATTTAAGTTTTGAAAGTTGGCTCAAATTATTTTGATTATCAAAAGGAATTAACATAATTGATAATTTATGTTTTCCAGGGAAAATTGTATATTTTTTATGTGGACGTGCTCCCCAACTATTATCACCACCTACGCCCATTTGTTTATAATCAATTAACCAATCTAAATGATCTTTTTGGTTAATATCTAAAAGACCATGTCGTTGACTACCTGCAATATGGTCTAAATCTTCGTAAGGATATTGATGCACACTACCATCAAAAGTTGGAAAACCCTTAGCCATCAATCCATAAGATCCATTTGAAACAGCCATCCAAAAGATATCTGTTTTATTTCCTGTTTCTTGAGGTCTCACATAAGGAAAAGATTGCTCCCATACACTTCCAGAATAATGTCCAATAGCAGCAGAAGTTTTACGATCCCAATAAGATTCATGTGGACCTCTGCCATACCATGAAACTTGGTCAAATTCACCTGACATAGAAATTTTTATACCAAATCGTGGAATTTCGCTAATTGTTGAATCTTCTACCGTCAACATTTGGTTGATTTTTACTGCTCCATTACCATAAATAAAGTATTGAGAAGTAAGTAAAGAATTACTAAGTGAATCAATACTTACAAACTTAATCTCTGCAGTATTATTAACTAATTTAGTTTTAATAGATATTGATGAAAATCTTTCATGAGCTTCTTTCCATATTTTTGTTCTAGCAGGCATTCCATTACCTAAATCATTATCATTTGGTGCACGCCAAAAATTTGGTTTTATAGAGTTAGTTAAAAGAGGAATTCCACTTCTTACGTATTGACTTAATTGCCCAGTTGCATGATCAAAAATAACTTTAAATCCTTCTCCGGAAACTTCAGTGTCAAACTCATTCTTGGAAAGATTAATTGAGGTAAACTTAGAAGGATCTTGCGGTTTAGATTCCCTATATATTGGCAATTCAAATTGATCCCAGGCTACTAAATAATTTTCAGGAATTAGTGGTTTCTCAAATTTAGTTTTAGCTTGAACTGTTAAAAAATAGCGAACACCTACTTTTGGTCTGATACTTGACAAATTAAAAGTAAGTGTTCTTGTATCACCTGCTTCAAGATCCAATGTTCCTAATTTTCCAGATGCAACAATTTTATTATCACCTTTTATATACCAAGAAAAAGTGTAATCACTTAAATCAATAAAATCAAAGTCATTAGTAACTTTAACACGCCCTCTTTTTAAGTTATCTGATTTAAATCTTATAGGCTGAAATACTTTTTTAACTTCATGGATATGAGGATTTAGACTTCTATCAGCTGCGATTAATCCATTCGCACAAAAGTTTGAATCATTCTCAGTAAACTCATTCCCAAAATCACCACCATATGCCCAATATTTTACACCATTAGAATCTTTTTTAGCTATTACTTGATCTACCCAATCCCAAATAAAGCCTCCTTGCAAGGACTTATATTTTTCAAATGTTTCCCAATAATCAATTAGATTACCTACACTATTTCCCATGGCGTGTGCATACTCACATAAAATCAAAGGTCTATCAGAGTTTGATTCTGCATATGCAGTAATCTCTTCTATTGTATCATACATTGGAAATACTATATCAGTGTGTGATTCAAGTTTTGCCGGTTCATAAACTACTGGCCGACTCGAGTCTTTATCTTTAATCATTTGGTATAATTTTTTAAAATTTTCACCATCACCTGCCTCGTTACCCATAGACCACATGATTATAGATGGTTGATTTTTATCACGTTCATACATTCGATTTCCACGATCTAACCATTGAGCAGTCCATAATGTATCATTTGTAATTTGTTCAAAACTATTTTCATGAAATCGCATACCATGAGCTTCAATATTGGCCTCATCGATAACATATAAACCATATTTATTACAAAGTTCATACCAACGTTCTTGATTAGGATAATGAGAATTCCTTACAGCATTGATATTATGCTGTTTCATTAGTTGTATATCCAACTTCATTGATTCTTCGCTAATCACACGACCTTTATAAGGATCCCATTCGTGTCTATTTACACCACGAAACATTATATCTTTACCATTGATCAATAATTGACCTTCTTTTATTTCAATTTTCCTAAATCCAACTTGTTGAGTTATAACTTCAATTAATTCACCAACGTTATTCAACAATGAAATCTCTAATTGATAGAGATTTGGTTCTTCTGCCGACCATTTTTTTACTCTTTTGATTATAGATTCAATTTTAACAGAACTGGTTGTATCTATTGTAATGGTTTTAGTTGAATCAAAAAGAACTTTATTACGCTTTAGTGGATCTACTAACCTTGCTTTAATTGTAATTGAATCAATTAAAGTTAAAGTATTTATAATATCAACTTTAATTGAAAACAAGCCAGTTTTATAAGTCGAATCTAAATCTGCATTTATAGAATAGTCTGTAATTCGAGTCTTTGATTTAGCATAAACTGCAACATCTCTTTCTAAACCACTTACTCTCCAAGTATCTTGCCCCTCTAGATATGAGCCATCAGAAAATCTATAAACTTCAATAGAAACATTGTTTGTTCCTACTTGAGTAAAAGCTGTAATATTAAATTCCGCAGGTGTTTTTGAACCCTGACTGTATCCTACAAATTCACCATTAATCCATAAGTAAAAAGCTGAACGAACACTGCCAAGTTTTAAAAATATTTCTTTATCATTCCAACTATCAGGTACTGTAAATGAGCGTCTATAGGAACCAACCGCATTATAATCATGAGGAACATATGGTGGGTTTACTGGAAAAGGATATTCTTCATCTAAATAAATTGGGGATGACCACCCCATGAGTTCCCAATTACCTGGAACCATTATTTCTGACCAGTTTGAATCATTAAAATTAGACTTAAAGAAACTCTTTGGTCTTTCATCAACCTGTTTTGCAAAATTAAATTTCCACTTACCATTTAAAGATAAGAAGTTTGTAGACTGAGCTGGAATTTTTTCTTTGGCAAGTTTCAGAGTTTCATAAGAAAAAAAATGCGCTCTAGGAGGTTCTTTATTAATATCAAAAATACTAGGGTCTTCCCATTCCAATTGAGTTTTTTGCTCACACCCACTAATCAAGAAGATTAAGCAAACGTATAATAATTTAGTTAAACGATGATTTATCATTAGAAATTTTTATTTAAAATCGATGATAAGTTATAAACTAGTTCATCAGCATTTTCATGATTAAATATCATCGGGGGCTTAATTTTTAATACATTATGATCAGGCCCATCTGTGCTAATTAAAATTCCATGATCTTTCATATGGTTTTCAATCAATTTTGCTTCGCTTGTAGCTGGAGATAATAGTTCTTTATTTTTAATTAATTCAATGCCTACAAATAACCCTATACCTCTTATATCTCCAATTAAAGGGTGGTCGAGAGTTCGTAATTGAGTAATTAAATAGCTTCCTACTTCTAATGCATTTTTTTGTAAATCTTCATCTTCAATAATATTTAATACTTCGTTTCCTATTGAACACGATACGGGGTTACCACCAAATGAATTGAAATATTCCATGCCATTATTAAATTTATCTGCAATTTCTTTTGTTGTTACTACAGCCGCAATAGGATGACCATTTCCCATTGATTTTCCCAAAGTAACTATATCTGGGATAACGTCGCATGTCTCAAATCCCCAAAAGCTTGACCCCATTCTCCCAAAACCTATTTGAACTTCATCAGCTATATTTATACCTCCAACATCATTTATTAACTTAAATGTTTTTTTAAGAAAACTTTCTGGAAGAACTATTTGACCACCGCAACCCATTAAGGATTCAACCATAAATGCAGATACATTTTTTTTGTTTTGTTTAATATTATCAATTATTTTAATGACTTCGCTAACATAAGCATCAACTGTATTATCACCTCTGTACTTACCTCTAAATTTATCAGGTCTAGGTATGGTATGAACAAAATCTGGAGCTCCAGCTCCGCCTGGCCCTTCATGCTTATATGGACTTATATCTACCAGTGAAGATAAATTACCGTGATAACCAGCACCCAGAACTATAGTTTGATTTGAATTTGTGATAGTTCTAGCAATACGAAGAGCTAAATCATTTGCTTCACTTCCAGAGTTTGTAAAAAAACATACATCTAAATTTTCAGGTAATTTATCTGTTAATGCTTTTGCATATTTAACAATTGTTTCATCAATATATCTAGTGTTTGTATTGAGATTTTTAAATTGTTTTTCAGCTACCTTAGCAATCTTTGGGTGAGAATGGCCCACATGTTGAATATTATTTACTGCATCAAGATAACGCTTGCCTTCTGAGTCATATAAATATTGACCAAAACCTTTCACTATATGGAGTGGCGTATTATAAGACATACTTAATGATGGAGCCAAATGGGCTTTACGAAGTTTAAATATTTCATTACGATTGAGCATAATCAACCATTTTCTTTGAAAATAATTCTAAATCCTCATGTCTTATTTTTCTTAGATAATTCCATGCTTTTTCTTGAGAAATTAATAAATATTTATTTGAAGGGAATAATTTAGTACGCCAAGCGGCCATAGTAACTGAAATACAAAGTCTGATAAAAGATATGTATGTAATTGCTTCTAACTCAATATTTTTTAAAGGAAATTTAGAATGATAGCCCTTGAGAATATTAGCCATGGCTTTATATGATTCACTTTTGCCTAATGCTACGTATGACATACATATAGCTGGCTCAGCTGCCCTATAAGAATAAACCATATCTCCAAAATCAATTATCCCATTAAATCGACCATTTCTATCTACAAGAATATTCTGATCATTTCCATCATTGTGAATATACATTTTTCTTAATTTCAAACTATTAATTTCAACATTTGATTTATAAGCATCTAAGAAATATCTAATAGTTTTTTTATCATTTTCATTTTCAATGAAAGTAAGCCTTGATTTAATTAAATCAATTACTTGAACATCCCAATCAAAATCAGAGTTTTTAAATTTATGATCAAACTGATCTAGAGAGATATCTAGTATTCCAATAAATTCGCCCAGTTTAAAATAAGAATCATCATTTAGAACAATATCTTTTAAAAACTTACCTTCTATAAATTTTAGCAATCTAATAAAGTAAATAATACCATCTTTTTTAATAGATTTAATATCCTCTATCAAATTTGGTACTCTTAAATCTGGATTGTTTGATTTAATAAACAATGTTGTTTCGCTTTGCAATTTTAAATAATCTATACATTCAGATGGATTAGAAATTTTTAAAATATATTTTTTTCCAAAAGAATCCTTAATAAGAAAATTTTGATCTCTATCACTAAACAATAACTTTGAATTTGCTTTAATTTTATAACGAGAAAATAAAATATCTTTTACCTCGTTATTTGTAAAATAAGGTGGTGGAGTATTAAATACGGTTAACATATTTTAATGATTAAATCTATTATAATTGTTTATAAAGAATCATTTATTAACTCTAAAACTAACAAAAAGAAAATTAATCTAAATACTTTGGAATGAAGAGATATAAAAGCGCTCCTGTAAACAATGCTAGAAAACCTTTAAAAGAGCCAAGATCCTCACTTAAAATACTAGATTCTTGCATCCAAGATAAAATTGCGAACATTATACCAAAAGATGATAGATATAACCAAATAACTTTACGCATTTATTAAGCCATTATAGCTTCAATTTCATCTACAGTACGAGGAATAGGAGGTCCTAATAAACGATAACCCTCTTCAGTAATTACAATGTTATCCTCAATTCTAATCCCACCAAAACCTTTAAAAGCTTTTAATGCATCATAATTAATAAAATCTTGATGTTTATTTTCTGACTCCCATTGCTCAATTAAGCTTGGTATAAAATAAATACCAGGTTCTACAGTTAAAACAAATCCTACTTCAAGGTTTTTTGCTAATCTAAGATATGCTAAGCCAAATTGATCACTTCTATCACTATCGTCATCATAACCAACTAAGTCTTCGCCAAGACCTTCCATATCATGGACATCTAAACCGAGCATATGACCGAGCCCATGTGGAAAAAATAAGGCATGTGCACCTGCTTGAACCGCATCAATGCTATTACCTTTCATTATGCCTAAAGTAGTTAAACCTTCAACTGCAATCTTAGCGGATTCGATATGAGCATCCTTATAAGATTTACCAGGAGAACAAAATGAAAAAGCAGCCTGTTGCATGTTAAATACAATATTGTATATATCTTTTTGTAAAGAGGAGAATTTACCGTTTACAGGAAAAGTTCGAGTAATATCGCTGGCATAATGCAAAGAGGATTCTGCACCAGAATCATTAAGAGCTAATTTTCCAGAAGTCATTACGTTATCATAATTATTACTATGAAGTATTTCACCATTAATGGTAAAAATGACTGGGTAGGCTAAGCGAGAACCATGCGATAAGGCATAACCTTCAATTTGTCCAACAACATACTGTTCAGAAATACCATCTTTAGTTAATTTCATAGCTAATTTATGCATTTTAGCAGTTATTGACAGAGCTGATTCAATTTCAAAAATTTCTTCTTTTGATTTAATCGATCGTTGCTGGATTACATTTTGAATTAAACTTTTAGAAGAACCATTATATTTTCCATTTAAGGTATTATTTAAAAATATTTCTTGATCAGCTCTGTAAGTAGGTAGTATATGAATTTTACCAGAGACTGTAGATAAATAGTTTTTAAGCTTTGAATTTGATTTAATCTTTGAGATACCTGAAAACTCTGCCATTAATTGAACAGAAGTTCTTGATCCTTCCCAAACAATATCTTGAACAGAAAGATTATCTCCAAAGAGTATTGTTTCTCCAGACATAACCTCTATGATAAGATTTAACTCTGGATAATCTAAACCACAATAATATAAAAAGTTGCTATCTTGTCGAAACCTTAATGTATTTGAAGGATAATTCATAGGGACAAGATTGTTTCCAGGAAAGAAAATTATCCCACTTTCCAATCCTTCACATAATTTTTTTCTTCTATCTTGGTAAATATTAGCATTAAACATTATGTTAAATCTATGTCAAGATTATGGCATTCTAAATATTAATTTTTATTGTTTCACAAAGTACAGATATTTTAAATACATATTAAGTGTATATAAGTGTATTTTAAACTATTAATAATATTTAATTTTATTCTCTACCCTCTTGTAAAATATATTATATATAAATATTAGATGTACTACTATTTACTATTATTAAAACCAATTTAATTTAAACATATTATAGATTATATATATCGAAAATAGAGCAAAAAATAGAAAAAATAGAAAAATTATTTTATTGCCGGATATTTTTCTCATAGTTTAAAATGTCCATGAATAATTAAGTTTAAAAGATTTTTTTGGTGACGATCCATCAATATTCATTATTTCTTTTTCATATAAATGATTGAAGGCTGTAGCAATGCCCACACCTAATGCTGCACCAAAAATCACATCGCTTAAATAATGCTTATTATCATTAATCCTACTCAAGCCTGTAATTGATGCAAACAGATAAGCAGGCAAACCAATATCTGTACCATAAATATTCTGAATGATTGTTGCACCTAAAAAACTATTTGAAGTATGTCCTGAAGGAAAAGAACGCTTATTTGATCCATCAGGCCGAATCCTCTTTGTAGCAAATTTTATACCATAAGTCACTAGTCCATTTACTAAAAATGAGTTTATAATATATCTTCTTTTTTCTTTTCTCTGAACTCCTGAAATAGAGCTCCAAAAAATAAATTGATTTGTTATTCCCCAATAATCTCCAAATATTGATAGTTCCTTTGACAAAATATTTTTTGATCCATTTATATTTTTTAAATGAGTATCGTAGTTAGATCCCAACCGTGATATTATTAAACCAGCGACTATAATATTTCTTGAGTCTTTATACTTAATAATGTTTTCAAACCCTTCTCTCATATATTCAGATGAAACCGTTTGACTATTAATTATATTTAGAATATTTAACGTAATAAGTAACCTTAATAACTTTTTACTGTATTTATTCATGTATAAAACTAATCATATTCTTATCTACTTTCACTTATGAGTTATATTCAATATTCGATAACTTTTAGATTAAATCTTTAATAATTAATTTTATGAAACATCCTTTAAGAAATCTTATACGTAATAACAAGTTAATGAATGAATTAGCTGAAGAATATGGAACACCCTGTTACGTTTATGATCAACCAAGACTGGTTGATAATCTTACAAGACTTGACAATGCTATATCAAAGTACTTTAATAAATATCATATTTGTTACGCAGTAAAATCAAATAGCAATCCTCATTTATTAAAAACTATGCTTCTTACACTTCCACATTTAGGTGCAGACTGCTCTAGTCCTGGAGAAGTATACGTCGCTGAAAAATCTGGCATAAATACCAAAGATTGTATTTATACAGGTAACTATGAATCTATTGAAGATTTGTCCATAGCTCTTGATAAAGAATGCTATATCAATTTAGATGACCAAACATCTTTTGATCGACTTTCTAAAATTAAATTACCTGAACGAATTTCTTTTCGATTAAATCCAGGCTTTGGTAAAGGGGAGTTCTCTGGAATAACAACTGCTGGTAATAATGCAAAATTTGGAATCCCAGCTGATAAAATTATGTCTGCATATAGCAAAGCTATAGATTCTAATATTACTCGTTTTGGGCTCCAATGTATGGCAGGCTCAGGGAATCTTGAAGAAAGTCATTTTATTGAAGTTATGACATCAATCCTTCATCATTCAAAAATAATTGAATCAAAACTTAATCTTAGCTTTGAGTTTATAAGTATGGGTGGTGGCCTTGGAATTCCTTATAATGAGGACCAACTGTCTTTAAACTATGACAATCTTTTTAAAAAATTATCCGATATTTTTTATGAAGCATATCCTAATAAAGATAAAGCTCCTGCCCTTTGGATCGAGCCCGGAAAATCTATAGTAGGAGATACAGGTTTTATTTTATCTACTGTAACAGGTATTAAAAATAGTTATAAAAATTTTGTTGGGCTTGATGCGGGTATGGAAACTTTAATGCGCCCAGCCTTATATGGCGCATTCCATCAAATGTTTAAAGTAGGCATTCATGGCGAGAATGTTGGCACTTTTGATTTCACTGGACCTATTTGTGAGAACACTGATAGAATTGCATCAAATCGTGATTTTCCAACGGTCACGGAAGGCGATTTAATTGCTATTTTAGATGCAGGTGCATATGGCTATTCTATGTCACATAATTTTAATACTCGACCTCGTGCGTCTGAAGTATTATTAAACGGAAAATCTCATCGATTGATTAGGCGTCGGGAAACAATAAAAGATATTTTTTCTGGGTGTGATGTTTAAAATTCTACTATTAAGTATATCTTGTTCATTAGTAAATGCTCAAGTTGAAAGACAAAGTATACATCAAACTGAATTAGAGTATAATAAAGCTTTTTATCTTGAACCAACGTTTAGACCTATTTTAGAAAAAGCTAAGCCACTAAATCCAAGAAAAAAAGGGCCTTCTAAGAACGTATTTGGATACCATCCTTACTGGTCTGGAACAAAATGGCAAAATTATAATTTTGACTTA